>Ga0209208_10003377_pt1 | contig 22877 bp, 16 predicted proteins | sample S1TSphfallax_3_FD_187694 | JGI IMG/M metagenome (GOLD analysis project Ga0209208, IMG submission 187694) | Host-associated microbial communities from peat moss isolated from Minnesota, USA - S1T2_Fd - Sphagnum fallax MG (SPAdes) (version 2) | ecosystem: Host-associated > Plants > Peat moss >...
CCCCCCCCCCCCCCCCCCCCCCCCCAAGGGCAAATTCACTTGTTTACATGCAAAAAAAGCAGATGTGCCCCAAATTTTTTAAATTCCAATTTGACAAAAAATTTCCCACCCCTCCTACCCCCCTAATTTATTTATTTATTGTTGGAGGGTAGCATAGACTTGCTGCCCATATTGGAACATTGTTGAAACAAATCCCCCGAAAAATTCAGGCTAAATTTGAAAACAAAAGTCTCAATTCATGCATAGGAGATAATAATCAAATTCGGTATTGACTTATTAACCAAAGAAAAATCAAACCATTCATGCTTTGCTTTGTGACCAAACACTAAATAGTAGTTAGGAGTTCAATGTGGCACCGGGCTCAACACAATTATAGTACAATATAATAGAGTGCCCTACATGAAAAATAAAATAAAATATTTTTTATTATACCCGCACAATGATTAATAGTTAAAATTTTAAATATTATTTAAAAAAAAGCTAATACAGTGGTTAGAATCCCCTTTATGGTCCCAAAGGTCCTGGAATGGAACATTTTTCTGAATTCTTTTGGGAGCAAAAGTTAAGTGGATTCAAAATAGAGCCTCTTAAGAGCTCAATTAAGGTCTTAAGCCAGTGTTTTAAAAAAAATCTTGGAACTGCTTCTGTAAAATAGGGCTCTTCTAAGAGCTAATAAGGTTTTAAGAAGCCATTCTAATAAGTGATGTTCTAATCACTTGCATTGTGAAAACATGAATTAACCCTAAAATAATTCAAATTTGAATGTGAAAGGTTCCGGTGAATTGTTCAACCTGTGATAGGTATGCCCCCAACATGTTGATGTCATGTGCCTTGACCCCTCCACAAAGCTGTCGCACTTCTCGACAAGTTTAGTTGTTGCCCATAACACACACAAATGGAGTGGAAATGGCTTGAAGGAAGCTAAGTCTGTAAGCATGTTGTGGGTGGGGTTGGCAGCACCAAAAACTCTATACTTTGTGGGAGTCCAAACACTGATCTGATTACTGATCATGGATGTAATACAAATATTTTACCATAAATATTTGAGCCTGGGTTGCCATCAGCCTTTTGTTCTTTACTGGCAAAATTTTGCAAAAAAAAGAAAAAAAACTAAGATATGAATTTTTTAAAAATAAAGAGTTTCTTTGAGTGTTTCAATCACCAAAAAGTCAGGGAAAAAAATATTAACAGAAAGTCAGATTATTTATATTTGGTTCAATTAAGTAGCCAAAAAAACATTCCCAAATTTGGCTAAATCTTCTTATGGATGATCGCCGTTTTTGAAACTTCTTCCTACGCATGATTGTTGTCACTTTGACAACAAACAGAAATTCCTAAAAGAAACACTGCATCCTCACACATATATAGCCTACCAACAATCTAATCCTTGTTCTTTTAAGTGATTGAAATTTTAACAAAATTGCTAAGGGAAGAATAACTAACTGGTTTGTGATTATGTGAGAAATTTAGAAGAAAAGTTGATTGATTGCACAAATGGACTCCATCATTTTTTTTTCCTTTTTCCTTTCCTTTTTCTTTAGTTTTCTAAAGGATGGTGTCTTTGCACCCACAAACCCACACCACCCACAATGGACAAATGAATTGGTAGCCCCAAGAGGAGGAGAGTCACACACTCGAATATAATCAATCTCATGTCCGTAAACCTCAAGCAACAATGTGAGCAGTTAGAAGACGACAAAAAACAAGTGATCAGATCTTTGTGTAAAGAATGAAACAGGTCAACTTGAAGTCAACTTGGTACAGCCAACTCTAATAATGGAGCATCCAACCAAAAAGCCATTGCATTGCACCCAAGGGGAAGGGGATCCTAATAGAAACTGGGAACTTGTTTCCTTTGCATGAGTTGGTGGAGGAAGGAAAAATGATGGACTTGTAAGTGAGTTATAACTTCTAATAATTAACTTCATTTGAGGCCAAGTTTTTTTCTCAGGCTTGGAACTGAGAAGAAGAGTGCAGTAGGCTAACACAAGTCCTTTGCTATCCTCTGAGTGAACATCAACCAAGCTCACCGTCCATGTCATGAAGATCAATCACATTTATATAGATTAGACCAAATAAGAAGCAATGGTTTGAATTTTTGAATGGTGAACAATTTTTACACATCTGCATTGGCAATAGAGAGTGTCCTCAGACACAAAAGAGGGTGAGTAATAAATATTTTTTCAAAAATTCGGCAAAAAGATAAATAATTTAATTAATGCCAAAACTGTTCATGTGCTACAATAATAGGTTTATCACATACTACTCAAATATGTAGGGTCCTTTTAGGTTTGATTAAATTGTAGATTAACATTATACATGATTTTTTACAACGGTTTGGGAGATTATTCTTTTGGAGAAAATCTATGGGAAAAAAAGGATCAAATGAGCTTAATGAGGTTCACCTGGTGAGACAAAGAAGTCCTCTTGGTAACACAAGTCAATTTTCCCATCTTAAAGTAAACTGAATGAATATGTCTAGATAGTTGGAATTGATTAAGAATGGAGCTAGTGTGCATGCAACTAACCTTGTGTCCTTCAATCCTTTTTTGTGCATGGTGGTTCAATTGTGACTTTGATGAAACAATAGATTGAAATGGGCAAAATGACAAAGAAAAAAAAAGGACTTCCTTACTATTCCATTTTTGAAAGTTAAAAAGCATGAACACATTTTTGAGTGGAGGGACTTCAATTATGGTGGCCAACTCTTTTAACTTAAAATAATACAGATGTTTCCAATTTTCACTTTGGAATGAACATGGACTTGAAACCTATTATGGGATTTGCACTTGGGAGAAGGGGGGTTTTTTTTTCCATCAAGGTAGGGTTTGGTGATCATCTGCAAGAGGATTTGGCTACATGTCAAAGAGGACATTAGAAAAAGTTAGGATTTGTGCTCTCTTTTGGTCTCATGCTGGAACTTATAGTCTATATAAGGCAATTTCAGTTTTTTCCCTTTGCAATATGGTAACTTGGGTCATTTTTCCAAAAAAAATCCTTTATGTAGGATTTGCAATGCCTTTTTTTTGTCACCAAATGGCAAAAAAACACCCTAAAAAAAGAAAAAAAATCTGCTGGGGAGAGGTTATATTTAGAATAGGACCTTTAAAACATAAAGCTCGGTTTGGCCATAAAAAACAATAGCTCTCACATATGCAAAACAAAGCATGAAAGTTGGACTTTCATGAAGTTGTTAACATCACCCACATGTTCAACCTATTTCACTCCCATTTGCATCTTAAAACCTAAACATCACCTAGACATCTTAAATGTTGATTTTGAAGAAAAAATTCCAACATTTAAGACACATTAGGTGAATTCTAACACGCCATACTATGGAACATTTTTTTTAACCTAGTTCACCCTATGTGTTGGATGTTTACATTCATGAAATTTAAAGAAATGTACCCACATGACAAAAGCAAGTGATTTGTTCTCATATAATTAGGCCCCCTTTGCACTATGGTGAGGGCATGACCATGGAAATTCTGAGAGCCCTCAAAACTCATCCAAAGGTCATCCCATGGAAAACTCAATAATCATTTAGGTTTGGGCTTGAGTTCTCAAGTGTAGTGTAAAATGAAAATAGACTTTGTCAAGATACTTTACATAAGAATAGAACCAAAATGGGTGTTTTATTTAATTTCATGTGAAAATTGTTTTTTAAGTTTAAAATTTAATTTGTTTGTTTAACTACTGGTTTAAGGTTAAGTTTTATATATTCTTCTTCTTCATATATCTAGTGCATTTTTCACTTTCTTCATTTCAGCAAATAGGATCACCATGGATGAGAGAAGAAAAAAAAATGCTTATTGCTTTAGCCATTGTGAAAAAAATCGAGCATTACAAAAACTTTCAAACAAACACAAAAGACAAAAAAAACTTGATGAACATTTTCAAATGATGATAAAATCAGAGAGACAAATGACTTTTATCTGTGATGTGCAAGGTTTAAGGTGGAAATTTTGGAAGGAAATGTCAACATTCTTCTCAATTTTCTTTTCAAAATTTAAAAAAATATATTACACAAAAATATTACACAGAAATAAATAGAAATAAATTCCAACCAATCACAACTTTTACAATCAATGCCTCAAAAAAAAAATCAAGATTGAAAATTTGAAAGGAAATGCCAAAATTCACCCCAATGTCTTTTTTCAACTTTTTTTATTAAAGAAAAAATAACTACAAATAAATACTTGAATAAATTCCAACAAATCATGGTTCTATAATCAATGCCTCAAATAAAAATTAAGGTTGAAAATTTTGGAAAGAAATGTCAACATTCCTCTCAATTTCTTTTTTAAAATTATTTTATTGCAGATAGAATAATTGTAGAAAAAAATTCCAACCAATCACGGTTCTATAATGAATGCCATGCCTCAAAAAAAAACATTAAGGTTGAACTTTTTGGAAAGAAATGTCAACATTCCTCTCAATTTCTTTTTCAAAATTATTTTATTGCAGATAAAATAATTGTAGAAAACGATTCCAACCAATCATGGTTCTACAATCAATGCATCAAAAACAAAGTTGAAAAAAATTGAATTTTTTTGAGTTTTTTTTTAGCTCATGGCATAACCAACTTTTGTGCTCACCTAACAAAATATTAAAATAAATGTCAACCAATGGGGATTTTAAAAGGTCATGATCTAATAGAGGCCAGGCCAAGCCCACCTCAAATAAGTGGGTTTGGCCGGACCTTTGTTAGACTGTGAAACATTATCCATAAGTTGCCATTTAAGATTCCATGTCAAGACTTCATTTAACTTCATCTCCTTGGGCCTTAGGCCTTCAAACTTTGTGTAAAGTGAAACTTATACCTTCATAATCCTTTTCCTCTAATCACATATTTTGTATTTCAATGGTCATGTGGGCTCTCAATCTTTAGTGTAAAGGGGCCCCATGTTCAACAAATCCTTGATGGAATCCATTTAAAAAGCACAAGGAAACACTACATTTTGGGAGCTTAACATTTGCCTTCCCATATGAAAGGTGCCACAATTATTCATCTTCAGACTATGCAAATTTGGAAGTGATAACAATGAACTTGAGCAAAATTCATTTCTTTGGGCTGGGCAGTCAACCCTTTTTACAAGGAGGACTCTTCAAAAAAGAATTGGCAAATTTGGTAAAAAGGCATATCTTGGGAAACTATTTTCTATTATTGTTCATTGTATACTTGAATTTTTTTCTAATTAATAATGAAAATTAATAAAAATCACCCAAATTTTTTTAGAAGGGTGAAAAACCAGCTAACCCAATTTCCAACTTCAACAAAGTTCCAATAATTTTACCCTTTTCTCCAAAAAAAAATCAACTAGAGAAGAATCTCATGTCAATAATGGAAATATGTAGATCTGATTCATCCACACAAGGAACCAACAAGTCAGGCAGTAAGGTGGGAAGCCTGTCCAATTGATCACAAGAACGTGAAAAATGAGTAAGGTGGGGAAGGGGACGGAGGGTGCTTTTGTTTGTTCAACTACATAATGAGGAGAACAAGAGTACGTACATACTCCATACACAAGACTTTGAATCCACTAGACAAACCATGGTCAAAACATTAGAAGAAAAATGGATAGTATCGACTTGTCAAAATGCAATTACACTTGTCTTATGCAACTATTTTTGAGTTGCATGGGACAAATGATAGATGCATTAAACAAAAATAATTGTGTTAGACAACTTGTTAATATATGTATAGTGAAATTAGCTAAATGGTTAGAGGGTTCCAACTTCCAAGTGGGAAGCCCACCAATTTTATTTCATGTTTAAAGACAAAATTCCAAGTATTACAAATCCTACCATTTGGTGCAAGGAAAAAGCCCCCTATAGTGTGAAACACTTAATAGATTGACATGACTCCGAGTGCGGTGTAGCTAGGGTAGAGGCACCAAATCCCATGAGAAACTTGGATTTTTAAACACCCTAACCTATAACTAGTCTTGAGAGTGAGTGGTTGAAGACTACATTCATTCATTCACAATCCAATCATAACCTACAATGCAGAGGCTCTTGAGCTTCTGATTGGCCCTCCTCTCATCACTCAAGATGCATAACCTTTCCTTCTTCCTTTTTCTTGTGTACGTACTTCATCCCTACAAGTGTAGGTTATGAGTTTTCATCCATCTCTCTTCTTTTTTCTTGCACACTTCATTTCGAACAGACAAAGGGTTTGAGTTTTCATCCATTGAGAGAGGAGAGTTACATGTTTTTCCATCTATTTACGATTCGGTTGTCAATTTGGTTATTAGACTTTTCATCCATTGACAGGAGGGTTAGGATGTCAGTCACTCTCTAACCTCTGCACTGTAGCTTGTGTCCAGGTAGTAACAAGCTCTAGCGAGCTGGTTACCATGGTAAGCTCTCAAAGATTTTCCAGTCCATAGAGAGTCATGCAAAATGTCATTCCCAAGACATCAAATTTGCACATGTGATAAAGTCAAATTTGTGAAACTTGATGCCCAATCAGACTCAGCTTGATCAATATGATTTGTCTGAGTATTGGGTAATTCTTTGTTTCATAGGCAATACAAATGAACTGATGAAACCAACCATCCAGATGATCTAGGAGCATGCACCTGGCCCACTTGAAAAATGTCCAACACAAAAGAATTCACCACTGGCCCACTTAAAATGTGAAACATAATATCCACCATTTTGTTGTGCTCATCTGCTGACATAGTGATTTTGTGATAGATCTTCCTGGTTATCAAGCAAGCCTCTCTTTTCATAATAATTCATTTGTCAAAGAGTGTAGAGTGACAGTTCTTCTTCTTCTTCTTAGATAGATTTGTCCCAACCCCCAGCCCCTCCCCAAACTCAAGCTTACACCAGAGACAAGAAAATGAAAAGAGAATAACAACACATGAAGAGGAGAAGAAGCCGTACCCTAGATCAATAGGAAAATAATAATCTCTTGATGCAGTCAAAGCTGGGACTATGCTGCAAGGAATGTAGTATCAACCTCCATTACCCATGTCACCCAGAGTTTTGAATAAAGTTTGCTATTGTGATTTGTTTTTTTGGGTGAAAAAACACAAGAAAGCCCAATGTGTGGGTGGGCGAATTCTTGATTTTGTTATTACCTGTGGTTCACGGTTTTTGATAAATTTCAAAATCAGAGAACACCCAATTCCAGGCCTTCAAAAAACATTCAGAAATAAACTAACCATCAGATCTGGTGTTTTTGAAAATTTTCAAACAACAGAGGGGTGCCCTCCAATAACCAGCAAAGAACTGGCACTTCAGGGTAGGTTCTTTGACTACTTCTTTGATTAATTTGTTCCAGATCAAATTGGCTTCATTGGGTTTTTGAGAACTGGGGATCACACAGTTCCTTATACCCGCTGATTCAAGAACTGCACTGAGCAATACTGGGGGGGGGTGGAAAGACAACCCATGCTCTGGATTTCTGGGGTGGGCTGTGTTAGGCAGATACTTTTAAAGAATAGAACATGGATGCCTGAAACTCGAGGGAATTCACACAATCATGAAACTGGCAAGTGTGGGACCTTTGGGAATTTACAACTAGTTTCAAAGTCAAAACCTTGTGTTGGAAGACAGTCAGGGTTTATATTAACACCTTTCAAGTTCCTTGTGCTAAGTTTTGCTTCTGTTTGGAAACAGTATGCAGGTAGTAGTAGTCATCACACCTCTGCTGCTAACAAGCACAGAATGTGGAGACTAGTGCATGGATCAAATCATTTTGGCAGGTGCAGTTGATATCCACCCCCCCCCCCCCCCCCCCTCTACCCTTGCTCCCCATTTCTCTTGGTTGTTTATTGTCAGTGTAATACACTGCAACCATATGATTATCCCGCATTTGTTTGACTTCGAAGAAGAAGAAGACGATGGTGAGCCAGAAGAGGGCACATGGCTTAGAGTTGAGAACAGTAAGTAGACCTCGCTCTCTCTCACAACCGTCAGCTCAGCTTGATGCATTAACTGGATGCATGAATCCACCATCATAAGTTATATTTACTTATCTCCAATATTGATCATTCATTTGGAGAAGATTTGGACTTTTTGGAGAGTTTTAGAACCTTTTTGCTTTGTTTAATACATGGGTTTGGAGTTTGGACATAGTTTCAAAGTGATTCTAATAATTTACTCTATAAAGTGGGCGAAAAAGTCTTTGGGTCCCCCCCAGCCCCCAACAAAAGTATGCAAGGTGTTGGATACACCAACCTTAAATTATCTCATTCTTGCATCATGCAATGTGATGCCACGGTTCCTATCCACTATGAAAAGCAAGCTTGCTTGCTTGCTTCCCTAGTGTTCATTGAGAGTTGAATTAGTTTATGTAGATAATTTACATGCATGTGGAGAGTGGTGGGGTCAGCTAAACCACTTGGACCTCAATACTTTGGTGACTAATCAAATGATTAATCTAATATGAGTTTTTTTTTTTCATTTTGAATCGTTACTCATGTTTGGGGATGCACAATTCTCAATGTGCTTTTCAAATGGTGCCTAACCCATATGATTTTTTAGCCTTTTTTTGTTCACTATTTTGGTTGAGGGTTAAAAATGACAAGAAATCAATCCACTTTCTTCCCTTGTTGTGGTGCCAAGCCAAAAATTGATCTGATTGAAAAAGAAAAAAGAAGCCTTTAATGTTAAAATATTATACACCATAAGTTAGATTGCTCAATAATTGAATAAATACTTGGAGCTTTTCTTTGAAAAAATTATTTCAATCAATTGTAATGATAATAAATAATTGGGTCTATTTTTTAAATGTTTATTAAAGTGCTAAGACAACAATCCTGAAAACTTGTGAAAAGGAGAGATAGACAAGGAAATAGTTTTGCATGGAATGTCACTTGGGCTGGCTTTGCTAGTCGAATTCTATTTGTCAAGAAGAGCAAGTCACTACTACCAAGCCTACTATCCATGAACCAAAAACTATGAAACACTTAGTACATGGTAAGGGATGAATGGCCCCCCACAAAAGTGTACACTCCATGATTATGTCCACTTGGAATGACCCAATTCTCTATTTTGTAATATGAAGGACATTGATTCCAAAATGGATTTTGTGCATCCAACAAACAATCATAATACCGGGTTCTGCATCTCTACTTCTATTCTTCCTTGAATCTTGTCCCTCTTTTTTTTGCAAAATAGAAAGAAACTCCCAAGCCCACTAACTTGTCATTAACACCACAACAAAGCATTTTGAAAAGAAAATTTCTAAGATGAAAAAACAAGGGAAATGTTTTGTTGATGGAAATTGAAAGCAAATTGGGGTGTTTGACATAACATGATGTTGCCACAAGTGTGGTCTGAAACTTCCCGAGTCCTAAAACTGCAAATCCTCAAAACTCTCGACTTTCAACAGTTTCTTGCTGTTGCAGACAGAGACAAACTTGGGCTTTCACCTCTGGAGCATAGGTTGGAGGAGAGGAGTACTAGTTTACTCTTTTTGTAGCTCATATACCTGGGCCTGTGCAACTGAGGAGTTTGCGGGCAGGTTTCTCATGCCACGCCAGTATATATATATCATGAGCTCCCTTGGCTTTCTTCACTGCCTCGGGGTCAATTGCATCATAGTGGATAATCCATTAGTGCTTTTTCTATGATCTGTAGACAATTGGCAGTTCAAGCGTCTGCATTTGACAAAAATGTATCAGAAAATCTGAGTAGCCATAAGTAATCCATGCTCCAAACTTCCAAACAATGTTAGTGGACCCAGCAATGGTCCTAAACCCTTAGAACACAAACAAGCCCACAAGATGATCAATCCCTTAAACCCTAAACTCTACACTTGACTTCAAGATCAGTGAACTACCAGCTAGAAGCTCATGTGGGCTGTTATTTTGCTCAGTACAAACTGACAGACCAGTTTCAGCAAGTATTGCACTCCCAATTTCTCAAGCTTGTAAGATCCCTATTTCTCAAGCTTGAAAAAAAGGTGGGTGGAAGAAAAATTTACAGGGCTTGTGTTGCTGGGCAATGGTCTGAGGAAACTTGCAATCCTTCCCTGCATGATCCAGCCTGCTCCTGAAGTCTGTCTTCAACCAATTTTCTTGTGACTCTAAAAATATGTGTGAATGAGGCTACTTGTAATGGTGCAAAAGTCATAAAACATTACCATTTAGGCTGACCAGAAATATAGCAATGCACTGAAACCTTGACATGGGTTTTGAGGTTGAGATTGCAGAGAACATTGAAACACTTTGATGCCACAAGAACAATCCAGTCACAACCTGGTGACCATCACTGCGAAGTATCAGACCATGTCTCCCTTCACATGAATAGCAGTGATGAGCTGCCATGTGACTCCCCCAATGACTTCTTTAGTTCCCCACAATGGGCATAAATAAGAACATAATAATCCATTCAAAATGTCAGGCAAACCATAATGCAAATGTTTGCCACCTGAGATTGTGGCTCATTTTGGGAAGCAATGGGAAGACTCAGTCATGATATTGGCTAACACCCATGGGATACTCATGAGACATAAGGTTATAAAAACAAAGTCCGTAGGATCCACATCACAATGCAATTATCTCTTGCACTCTAGGTCTAACTTTTAGATTAAAAAATTACAAAATCAACTCCATAAAATCCCACTCATCAAGGGCTTCTTTCCAACTGTACAAGAGCATGCCCCAATTTCCCTAACATTTTAGTTTCAACTCTACTGCAGTTTCAATGACATAAACCTTCACTCCAATTTGGTGGAATACTTACAAATTGTAAGAAACTGCAGGGCATTTCAAAAAACATAATGCCCACAGGTGCAAGCATTTCACTTTCCAAAATGCCTTGTGTCGTTTTCATTGGTTTTCCATGATATCCGGTGGGTACCCATTAGATACCTGATGGATCCCTACCAAGTATCACAGGAAAGACATCTATATAGTTTTGAAATCGTTGATTTGTATAACATGTAGTGGCCTCAGCCACAGGCATTATCAGAATCTCACTCGCACCCTTATTCAGGTAATGCTTGCAGCGTCAAGATTACCCTACACAAAATTGTTTGATATTCATAACCCTTGCACCACAAGTCTAAACATTTTGAAACCACCTTGATGCACACCTACTCATCTAGGGCTTTCCAAAGGTACATAGAGTGTGATGGGGGTGGGGGAGATCTCAATGTGACAGACAAACAAAACAAACTACCTTGCTTAACAGATAGATGCTGGATATAATAAGCAAATCCAGAAGCAAAAAACTAGAAGACCAACCAGACTGTAAACTTTAAAGAATTGAGCTGGATTAATACACTGGCATTGCTGAATTACCTTTCAAACTTCTGCACGCAATGATTAGGTTGGAAATTCCCAATTCAAACTGGCAAAAAAAATTCCATAAAGATTGTTTCAAATCGACCAGGGGAGACAGAAAATGCAAAGCATTCTTTCCCTTTTTTCTTTTTTTTTGGGTTGCTTCCAGACCTTAACCGTCGTGGAGATTGCAAGTGCCTCTTCTTCCGCGTTTTCTGGAACTGAAGACGAAAGTCGCACCACGACACAACGCGTCCTTCAGGAAATACACTGCGATTTTCGAAGCTTATCGCCGCGAATGAGATGCGTGCACGTGTCGGTAACTTTGACCGGTTATCTACGTAGCAGTTGTCACTGGATGAATAGATAATGCATGACAGATGGTAATAGCCGGTTACGCAGTGAAACTCGTCCATTTCATTTCGCACCTCTGTCCATCTGGCTCTTTGCAGTTAGCCACTAAAGTGCGTATTCAAATCAAGAGGCCTGGAGAAATGGTGATTTAGTTAAGGAATGAGAAGAAGTGGCGTTTTAGTGGAAATGGTCGTGCGAAGGTGACGATGCGTGTGAGAGAGAGAGTTTGAGTCTTTTGTCTTCTTTTTTTTGGTCCTGGTTCGATTTTTTGAGGCATTTCTCTACGTGGATTCTCCGTGGAAATCATCTGCTTTCGAAGATTAATATTCGGGCTCCTTTCTCTATAAAAAATTTGGGATCTCTTGTTCGCCAAAGGGAGTCACTGGGACTCAGGAGGGCAGGTTTCGTTGAAGAAATGCGGGAGGAGACTCGAGTCGGTTTTCTGTTTCTCGCGAAGTTTTTTCCCCATCGGTTGACAAGGATTTATACGATTCGTTTTCGGAGACGGTGAGTTATTTTTCTCATGCATGTGTTGGTCTCGAACGAAAGAGAAATTTCTGTGTTCCGATTCTCCGGTCAAAATGCTGTACGTACTCTGACAACAGAATAATTGTTGATCTTCGGCTCTGCATTCAACAGGTCTGTTGACCATAGCCGTCTTTTCTGTTTGTCTCATGAGATCTGCTCTCGGAGAGCTCATGTCCAAATTCACTAGATGATTGTGTTTTCCTTGTGGAAATTTCAACCAGAGACGTAGCAGAACTTTCTTTCATTTCAGCGCAGGTAATTTGTTGAAGGAAGATACTTGTTCATTTCGGATTTCCCCTGTACAGGAGGGCTGCTGCTCTGTACGGAAGACATTCTTCTGAATTTCAATTCAGGTTTCTTCTGCTGAAACAACGATCTGCCCTGATAACGGAGTAGAGATTCTTTTGTAGTGACGAACACGGGCAGATTTTCATAATGAGGCATCTATTCTGACCGTTTTGCATGTCTCTGGAACAATCTGTTGATGCCTTTAGCCTTGTTCCATCATTTCGAGGAGGATTCGATCAGATTCTATTCTATTCTTTCTTCTGGAAGTATTAGCATTTTTGCTAAGAGATGAACAGGTTCCTTGGAGATAATAGCCTTCTGTTTGATTTGAAGCTTTTTGCAGTAGCGAATCTGATGAGCTGCTGCAGGGAAGCATGATCTGCAGACGTCCCTGAATTCGTCTCCTTCGTTGAAATGCGGTACTGCGGTACGCGAATCGGATGTTTTGACCTCGTGCGGCGCCGGGAAGAGACTCGGAGTAGAAGCTGCGAAAACAAGGCTTTCATTACCATTGGATCTAGTATGTTTTCAGCTACTTGGTGAAAAACTGATGTCTGGTAGAACTATCAAGATCAACTGTAAGCCATGAGCGAAATGTTCGATGGTTATGAGAGGCAGTACTGTGAACTCTCCACAAATTTGTCTCGCAAGTGTACATCTGCTGCCTCTGCTCTTAATGGAGGTTCTAAGTCTTTTGCCCTCCCTGCAGATTGTATATCATTATTATCTTGTTCCAGGATTTCTGAAGCTTGTTTGCTCCCTTGCTACTTTGGGGAAGAGGCTTTTAGTTAGCTGCGACTCTTCTCTTGGACATGGAATTCACCAGCTTAATGATGGATTCTTGCTGGATCTCAAGTGTTTCTGCACCATATTGAACAGTTTCTTTGTTTGTCCATATCTATAGCTAGCAGTTTAATCCACTCCAGAATGTGACATTGTTGGGCTGTGCCAAAACTCTCGAGTGTCTGTCTGCCCACGATTAGGAATGGGTTCTTGATAGAGTTGATGTGGGGATGAGTGCCTCTCACATGTGTGCTGTCTTTGGACCTGCAGAGGAGAAGCAGCAGAAGCTTGCAGAGCTCAAGACTGGAATGGAGGAGGCAGAATCCCTGGTACAATGACATCACATCACCCACTGGATTGTGTTCAATTTTTGTTGAGTCTTTCAGAGTCAAATGTTTTGCAGATAGATGTCTTCCCATTCATAAAACTTTGGCATGCCCAGGGACAAGTCTGGTGTTGAAATTCACTGACTGTTCCTGAGTTGGGTGTTGTAAGTTGGACCTCATACTGCCCTATCTGAGCCTCAGATTCGGAGGATGGACCTGGAGGCACGAACCTTACTACCAAAGGAGAAAGCAACCCTTCTTGCCAAGCTGAGAGAATACAAGTCTGATCTGAACATGCTAAAGCGTGAAGTGAAGAAGTCAGCAACAGCAATTGATCCTCCCCTTTCTATGAGGGACGACCTTCTAGACACTGGCCTGCATGACAATCCTCTAAAGGTATGCTAGCTAGAAACCTGGTCTACAGACAGATAACATGCAAACAAGTCAAAGCCATTTTTCCCATACCTGTGCTTGACTTGCACCTTTTCCTATAGAGACCACATGTGTCCCCACTGAAATGTAGAGCAGTAGACAGGTACTGGCCTCAGATGGGATTGAGCTTGTTCAGTTTTCAGTTGTAAAACTTCTCTTAATTCCAAGCAGTACTGCATAATTTCTCCATGATGTATCTAGTCTTAGATCACTTCAGCCTCTCCTATGACAAGAGTTCAGATGTTGTGCAGATACCCCTGGAGATTCTTCAGAGCAAACAGTTCCACGACAACCTTACTGATGTGTGCAATACTCTAGCTGTATGTTGCAGACCACAACTGACCAGAGAAACAGGTTGGTGACGTCAACTGCAAGATTGGCTCAATCAGGGGATAGAATAAAGGAAAGTAAGCGTCAGATGATAGAAACAGAAGAACTAGGGGTATCCATCCTTCAAGATCTTCATCAGCAGCGTCAAACTCTTCTCAACACCCAGAATACTGTAAGTTTCCTTCATGTGTGTTGAATGAGTTGGTTTTGCACAGAACCTGTACATTTCAAGAAATCCCTGGCCTGTACTGTCCAAAATTTAACATTGATTGAATGTTCTTCGAATCTTCTTCCTCCACTTTCTGTGCTGAATTTGCTACATGATTTTCACTCCCTAGCACCATCTTGGAACTGAACATTGGCACATTTAAACAGCTGCCCAGCAAGTTCATCATGTCTAGTATAGAGTGGTCATGAAATCTTTGTTTGCCAAGTACTGATCTATTCAAATGTGTCATGACATGCAGCTGCTCAGTGTGGATGACAGCGTTGGAAAGAGTCGATACATTCTGGGTTCTATGAACCAGCGCATGTCACAACACAAATGGATAATTGTAACTGTTATTGCAGTTCTGGTTCTAGCAATTGCATTGATTGTTTATGTCAAGATGCACAGCAAGAGAAGCTGATGCTCATTCTGTAGCTTGTCTCTCTGCCAATATGTTGTGTACCTCGGTTTGCTCAATAGATCCAGAAACCAGGTGAACTGAGACAGACTAAATTCATGTGCTGAATTAGCACTGCAAGTGTATAATTCTTGGAGATCTATCTCTCAATGCCACCTTGATAAAAGCTGACACTCTACTTAATGTACACAACTGCACAACCTGGGTGGGTTCATGATACTCTCTTGCTCAACTCTCAACCACATATGAGTGCTTCTTCAGAGCACACTGCTTCTTCTGCTCTGCCCATCCTATGCCATGAACAACGAAAAGCACCAGCTGAGGAGCTCAAGTTGCCTGTTCTCTCTCCAACTCCCATAAGAACTCCTCCAATTGCTATACTTGCAAATCCAAAGTTTTCCTATAAAGTCTCTACTGCAACTTCATATTGAGACTGTGCTGCCTGCAACTCAAGGTGCTTTAATGGTTGAATTGACTTCACTGACTGTTGATGGGGAGAGAAAATTCTCACAATTAGTGCACCTGAATAATCTGCTGGTCACTGGAGAGGGTGTGACCGTACTAGGTCTCACAGCATTTGGAGCCTGAGGTGATCCTAAGAATACCCATTCTTCTTTTTGTCTCCTTACATTAACCAGGAGCTACATCGAGGTGCCTCAATGCAATCAAAGGAGGAAGGAAACAAAGGTAACAGAACAACCTTACACTGGTAAGTTGTTCAATCTATTCTTTGCTGTGGTTGCATACATGTTCCTTTCTCAGGCAGCTGTGTTTAGGAAGATCAAATATCTCTGTCTCATCATTTGACTAACAGGGAAAGCCTTTGCACATTCTTCCTGGCAGTTATTACCTGGGAAATAATGGTGGGTGGATATGTAAGAGAGCATGGGAATGAAGGACATTTAGTTGTATTGATGTTCTCAGGTTGAACTCTTCTCCTGAAGTGTCACCAGTGTTCTCTCTCATCAAAATTTCACTAGACTTCTGAACAGACATAGGTTTGTTCTTGCTTGGATACTGACTATTCTAAAATCATTTGGCTATTATGTGTGCTTCTTCTTCTTCTTCTTCTTGCAATTACTGCACCTCGGAGCCCCCTTCCATGATGAAAGTGGTGGGCTAACCAATTCACGCTATGATTTCTCATAGCTTCCAACAAATTTATTGCATGCAACTTCATGAGCAGGTAGAGCAGCTTCAATCTCCATCATCTCCTCCTTGCTCAGAGAGATAGCTACAGACCCAATGCTTGATTCTAGGTTAGCCTTCTTGGTGGACCCCAGAATGGGAACCACATCACTGCCCTTGTGCATAACCCAAGCAAGTGTCAGCTGGTTGAATAAGCATTTCTTCTTTGCAGCAATTGCAATCACTCATGCTCACAGAATCTCATCCTTGTCCAAATTTTGAGCGAATAATTTCAGTAGAACTATCTGCAGAGACTTATATCATTTAGTTTTTGATATTGACAATCACCCTTCACAACAAGTTCAGAGTCTGTAGGAATTCCCCATGAGCTGACTACTATCAAGAAAGTGTTGTACTGCAGGGTCCTATACCAAGAGGAAAGATTGCAAAAGGAGCTCAAATCAATTTTCCATGACAGAACAAGAGCTGAGGTAAGAGCCTGGTAATTAGTAGGTCAAGGACAGATCACACACCATCCAAAATATGACCTTGGTTTTGTTCCCACAGATTTTAGCCAGCAAAGAACCCAGACCCAAATGGACTATTAAGGTGCTATGTTTATCCCCAACTCTCTGCATGCACACATGATCATCATTCATACACTGAGCTTTCGATAGAAAATCCACAGATCCTCTGGATTTTGAAAAGTGCAAAGTTCTGTGAATTTCCTTGTACCATTGCATGTCTAGATTGGACTCAAGCATGCACTTTGAAACCCTGGTGTATTACAGGATCCTTCCTTAATATCCTAGTATTGGATTTTCAGTGGTCATAGAACAGTGCAGTTGCTGTCAACAGTAATGCTTAATACAGTAAGTTGTGAAGCTACATGAATAGTGAGTGGCATGTCTATCTTGCAAAAAACTCACTAAAACTAAAACCATCATTGGGTATGCCATTGAATCTTCTTTGATACTCGCTGAATTTTGTCATGGATTGTACAGAGGTAGATTTACAATAATTTACACACATGAATTACCTGCACACAGGAACAATGTCCTCTTCCAAGCCTCTTGTCCACAAAGACCATTCAATTTGAACAACAGTTATAGGGTTCACTGGATGTGCACATCTAATATCAGATGCAGAAACATCATACAAACCTAGTGCTTAACCTTCCCCTCCTCCACCAGCTTCTTCATCGCTCTCACCTGAAAGTTGGCAAAGTAGTCACGAATTTTCAAATTTACCAAAAAAGTTGCAATGTTGTGGATGTAGTTCATATGTAGAAGTCACAAATCAAAGGAGGACCCTCTTCCAGAAAGCATCATGTGGACTGAGGGGAGAAGGTTGAAAATGTACATTGATTTCAATGGGTACTTTGCTGTCAATGTGGTGCAGGTAATAAAGGTCAATGAAGTTCACATCCAACCTCTTCGAGCTTCCTTCACATGGCATTCTTATCCACTCTGGGTCAGCTCTTTCATTGATAATATTGTCTGAGATTAACCCAAACTTAGTGGCAAGTTGCACCTTTTCTCAGATGCATTTGATTGCCTGTTCCCAGAGTTTCAATCTCCCCACCCCCAATTTGTGGCTTCAGTTTCATGGGACACAGAATTTAGCAGACTCTGGGACAATATCAAGCTGGTGGATTGGGTTGCGGCTTGAAGTTCTTGATCCGAAATCCAATGCCAATGTTCAATGACAACTCAGCATTCTATGAGAGGATAAAAAATGGGAAATCAATTGAGCAAGAATCAAGCTATCTTTCAAGCACAGACAAACAACTTTCTCTCATTCACAGAAAAGAAATAGATCACCCTGATGACAACCATTAGTATGAAATCCTTATAAACCCAGTCCATACTACGAAATGGGATAAAATGTTTTTAGCCCACTCAAAATTGCATTTGATTTGAGTGTTGGAATGTGCGTGAAGCCAGAATCCATACCAACAAACTGCCTTAAAGCAAGGAATGGATGGAGAGCTTCACCCTGCCAACGAGAACCTCTTTGGTGTTATAAGGACCATACACATCAGCAGTATCAAGGAATGTGACCTTTGCATGGACAGCAAATCTGATGAGCTCAATCTGCTTTTCCTCCTACCTTGGATCTCCATAATATGGACTCGTCATCACCATACACCCCAATCCTATTGATGATACTTCAAACCCCTTGGAGCCAAGCTTCAATCTAGGGACAGTGGGAAGATCAGAAGCCATAACTGATGTACTGCCAGCTTAAATTACTGAATTTTTGCCCATCAATACAACAAACTACCAGCCTCTAAATCTTTGCCAATGTCCCCAAAACTTGAATGGAAAAACAAATCTCAAGTGCCCTGCAGGTCCCTAATACAAGTTGGGAGCAGTGTGGGAGCTAAACTGAAATCTGGGTGGGATAAGCTTGCTCCGGGCTGCTCTTTGGGATGAGTTTGCTCTGGGCTGTTCTTTTCACATATAAAAGAGTGTTAATGTCAAAGGTCGCTGCACCCAAAGACATCACTTGAGCTCAAGAATGGACAGTTTGGGAAGTTCTCCATACCAGAGTCAACCAACAGCCATCGGCACACCATCCATTGTAATCCCCTTTTGATTCAGTGGTGGATGAGCCCCTTGATAACCTATCCTGTGAAAAATAGGTCCTGTAACTAGGTAGGACAATAGAGCTATCCTTAAAGTCACCCTGTGTTTGGGCCCTAGTTTGACCCCACAATCCCTGTTTCAACCCGAATTGGATTGTAGCCATAGATTGAGCAAAACTGGGTGTCAGTTCAGAAGATTTGCAGGATGTTAATTCTGACAAGGCTTGATTTAATCGAAAACATGACCAGTAGTCAAGGCCCAGTAAGGCAAATCCAAAACTGGTTGTGAACCTCCTGTGAGGAGCAATTTAAGTGGAAATACTAGTTTGGTCCCCTGTTCTTTCCCTACTGTACTGTTTTCATCTTGACTTTTCATTTCCTCCCCCACCTTTGGCAAAAGTGGGGCCCAGCAGCCCCAGTTTGGGGTACTTTACCAATAACTCTAAGAAGTGGTAGCTAAGTAGATGCAGTAGATGGTTGGTATGTAAGTAAGGAATAGTGAGTTGTTAGTCGGAAGGTGCTGAAACCGAAACTGAGCTAACCACTCTGGTTAGATAGTGTACTGGAACCCAATGGAAAAAAAAATCTAGTAGATGTCTGTGGATGTTTCATGGTATGTTAGGTCAGGAGTTAGGACCAGTGTTGGGCGGATATCCTGCAAATCTGGATATCCTGACCGAATATCAATCCGGATATCATTTCTAAAATCCTTAGGATATCAAAAAATTTGATATCCGAGGTGATATTCTTATCTGCATATCTCAAAATTATGAGATCCCCTCATATAACATCACAACAAGAAAGCACATGTACCGTCCTCGTACAAGAGACATAAGAGGGAGAATCTTGACATAAAAGTGATTGATCACCTTAGCAACCAGCATGTCCATTGCTGCCACAGCCTTGCCATCATCATTGAGTCCCATATAAAATGCTTTGAAGTCTTTAGGGTAGGCATACACAATTATAGGTTTCTTAAACACATTTCTCTGTGAAATACCTGCACACAAATCATTGAAATACACTAACAATAGGAATCATAGCAACTAGAGACACAAACTGCATTGTATATGAACTTCAAAATGAAACATGAGCTCTCTCACCATATTAGTTGATCAACCATCTTCAAACTTCTATCCTCATGCTAATCTCCTAACCTCAACTAAGAAGAATTCAATCTCTTGTTAGATTAAATGGTAGTCCAAATCTAATGTAAGTAGTTCTTTTGAAGTTTATGGGCAAAATCAACTATTACATCAAAGGAAAAGATTTAGGAACAAAAGTAAAATTTAAGTTGAGTTGTTCCAGCTAAGACTTGCTAGAAATCAAATAGTTAGGTGCTTGTTGTCTTTATTGTAAATCAAGCAACAATAGGTGGTAAATTGTTGAAAATCAAGTTCCCTAGGATTATTGCCTCTATCCACTATGAGACCATGTGTATGTACTTAAGTTGTCTCAATCTAATTACAAGTAGACAGTCCATTATTTGCAACTATGATCTTTCAATTTACTACCTATATGTGCTTCTTTTCAACTACATTATTTTGTTCTTATGCATTTTAATTTTCTCACCATCACTATGGAAGAAATAGATCGCTCATAGGTTATGGGCTCACAATATGAAGTCATCAAAAAATTTGAGGGAAAGAATTTCATGTTATGGAAATCCAAAATTGAATCCTTGTTCAAGGCAAGAGAATTTTGAGGACTAATCAATGGAGAAGAAGTGAAGCTAGATCCATCAAATGCTCTTGGACTTTTGGTTTATGAGAAGAAGGATAGATAAGCCTTGAATCTTCTCATCCAGAGTCTTTCTAACAATTAGTTCATGAACATCAAGAAGGAGATGATAGCCAAGGGGGTTTGGAAGGCTTTTCAAAAGTGGCATGTTGACAAAGGACTTGTCAACAAAATATTTTTCACACAAAAGTTCTTCATGTCTTGGATGTAGTCAATTGATACAATGGAGTATTACTTGAACAAGCTTGGAACAATGGTTAACAACTTGGATGTGTGAGAATCGTACAAGAGACAAAAGATAAAGAGGGATGAAATAAATATATTGTATTAATAAATGAACTTTTAATTATATTTGTGGGTACTAAGAGTCAAGAGGTTATGACATATGATGGGTCACACCTTTTGTAATGGAATGTCTAACATATTAATGTACTACTAACACACTAATGGTTCATACATTCCCACTAGTGCACTAGTCTATATATCCTTTAACTATTCAATTCTCATAAATTGATGAAACATCTTTCTATCCAAGTAAGGTTCTTTTCTCCGATGCATTCAAGTTTTTTTCACACATTGGGTTTCTTTGTGGTGTTGGAACATAATTTTGTCGTCTTCTTTGAACTTCCCCAATCTAGTTTCTTCTTCTTTGTGGATTTTCCCAAGGTAAATATGTTTCTATGTTTAGCATTGCTTTGAGTTGTTTTATAATTATTTCCATTTCAAAGATCATTTTAGATATATCATTTCATTGATTACATTTTGCTTGATGATTCCAATGTCAAAAACTTTGATAGTTCTCGTAACTTTTATTTGGGTACTTGACGTATGTGTTTGAAGGTGCTTGTTGTTGATGTTGTATCTAGCATGAAATTTCAAGTTGCTTTATGTTGTTAGGGAGTTGCATGAAGTTTTGATATTTATTTGTTGGTTGATGTCCACATTGAAAATGCTTAGAGCAAGATGCTTGGACTACTAGCTTTCTTTCTTGAATAGCATAATGATTGGTTGTGAGCATACCCAAGTTTTTTCTTTGAGAAAATGGTTGAGTGCCATTTCCATTATAAGTCACTAGATTTTTTGGTTCATTGATTGAATTCCTCAAAACTATAGTTGAATTTATCTATATGACCCAAATGTATAATTTATTAGATTTCAACTTTAGGTCATGTTCTTGTTTGTGTTCATATCTTTTCCCACTCCAACATTTATTTGCTTTGGGTCTGAAAAGAGGATTGATTATTGAAGAAGAAAACTCTTTGGGTCTTGGTTGTGGCTAAAATAATGAATCACATGGAAAGTAATGATTGAATCCACAATATTTGTAAGAGATGTTGGAAATTTTAGATCCAATGCAAATGAGTAAAAGCATGAATGTAGCCTTGGATGATGGGAATGTTGTCCACTTCAAGAATCAAAGCATTGGGTTTTGAAATGATCTCTGATAATGTGCATGTACCTAACTCCTTCATGCAAAAATAGTGTTTTTTTTTTAAAGTAATGCTTTTGTTAAAATATTTGTTGTCTTGATTAAAATAAAAGTATACTTGACTTGAATATGTTTTTCAAGAACCCACTTTCAAATAAAATGGTGTTGGGTATCAACATGCTTGCTTCAAGAATGATATTTAGGGTTTTCACTAAGGGTTATGACACTTTGGGAATCTAAATAAATTGTAATAGGATGTTTTTGTTCAAATCTAAGTTAGACTAAAAGTTTCCATAGCCATATGATTTCGGTTATTACGTTAACCAAAGTAATATATTCAGATTTTGTGGAGGAGAGAGCAATTTGTTTCTTACTTCCCCTTGAAATTACTCCTTTAGCAAGTATAAAACAATAGCCCAATGTAAAACATCAATTATTTTTGTTTCTAACCCAATCTACACTTGAATATGCATGTAAAATTTGACCATTTTCAAAATTTTGATATTTGATGGCATAACTTAATGTTCTTTTCATATAACACATAAGATGTTTAAAAGTTTAAATGTGCACATATTTTGGATTGGAAAGATAATGTGAAAGGCTATTTATGGCAAATGCACAATCTAGTTTTGAATTAACAATTGAATACATATATAAAAGATATCAACTATTTTTTAATATGGAAATTTATTCTTCATAACTTGCATAACCAAATTTTCAAAAAATCATTTTTACTTAATCTTGTGCCCGTCTGCATGGGGTATTAAGTGGATTAGAGTTGAACATATCAAATTATTGTTTGAAAATAGACTCTGATACCACGTGACACGCTCCCAAGTCACAGGGTGAAACCCACTTGAGGGTTTCACAAAGTCAAGTTGCGGAAAGTTGAGATTTGGTAGCACGCTCCCGGCTTCCAACTCTAGAAAGGGGTAGAGGGTCGAGTTGAGGGCCCAGGGATTAGACTAGGAAGAGTGACTTAGTTGATCAAGCTAGAATCTGCACAAAACAAACCACCCGAGTGGTTAGTTCACATTCCGGGACACCCTTTGGTGTTGGGACAAGCCACGGGCACTT
>Ga0209208_10003378_pt1 | contig 22874 bp, 24 predicted proteins | sample S1TSphfallax_3_FD_187694 | JGI IMG/M metagenome (GOLD analysis project Ga0209208, IMG submission 187694) | Host-associated microbial communities from peat moss isolated from Minnesota, USA - S1T2_Fd - Sphagnum fallax MG (SPAdes) (version 2) | ecosystem: Host-associated > Plants > Peat moss >...
GTCGTTCTTTGAGGTTTTACAAATAATTAGATTCGGTGATCCTTGATTTTGCACTTTCTTTCAAATATCCAGAACCAGTGGTTATTATTTAAAAATCAAAAAACCACCTCACATTGATTTGAACTTTTTTATGTTGCTTTTCAATCTTCCCATTTGTGTTTGGTATTTTTCTTATACTTGTTGCAATGGGTTTGAATAACTATCAAGGTTTAAGAGCATGTTTAGTGGGAGGACATTTGGTTCATATTTGGATGTGACAAATCTTAATTGAGGCTCTAATTGAGGGTGTGAGTAGAGATGCTCTAATGAACAAATGGGTTGAGAAAGACATTTTGTTTTCTATTAGGCATTGTTACTTTCAATTCTTTTGTGTCTTTTTTAAGCTTTGTAAGCAAGTGGTTGTATTGTTTCAAGTACTGTAAGCAAATGTGGGATGGAAAGATGACCAAGTTTTTCTATCATGTTTTTTTTTGTCTCCATGGTTTTCAATTCTTTTGATATCCTCAAGTTTTGTATCATAATGTTATTTTGTGGTTTTTAAATTTCTTCTCAATACTATGAATAAAAGCATCTCCACCTTAAAATTGTAAACAATTGCTTTATGTTAAAATAGAATAGTGTTTAATGATCACTGTCCCCACCCACAAATGTCATAAAAGTCTTTTTAAACACTCAAAGACCACTTATATCATTACACTTGGATGAATAATAAAAAAGATTTTAAAGGGGGCTAAAATGATCGCTACAAAATGGACATCAATACATGAGCGCAATAGGATTTACGTTATCCAAAGATTTAATGAAAAAGGGTGTTTGCAAGGGTGAGGTGGAGATGTAATAAAAAAAAAGAGAAGGTATGTAAAACATTTGCTTTTCACATAGCCCTGTTCCTATTACAATGTTTGAAACTTATCTCTTGTCAAACAAGCAGTATTACAACAATTTGATTCTAGAGTCCCACAACATGTGATCCTCCAGAATCAGGCGGTTCTTAAGAAGATGCATGCCTATCAACCTATCTTATGTCTGCTACAGTAGTAGTCCTTAATTGTTACTGGAAACATTAGCGTTCTTATATTGTGAGGGCAAGAGTTAGTAAGGTCTGGCTTGAAGTCAATGCTCTCAATGTTCATTCAATCTGTAATGAATTGCTAATCCACTCCCATTACATAGATCAATGGAAAGAAATGCTTGGTTTAATCTTTAACACAATTTCTGGGTATTATTCCACAACTGAACCAAGTATGCCAAGTTGGTTTACAACTACTTAAGAAGGAGACAAAGTTTCTGAGAGAAATATGGATCTATAAATGTTTGCTATGATTTCTTTCATCTTGTTTTTCTCTCATTCACATTCTGCCTAGCCCAAAGGATACCCATAAAGAGGTTTCTAACTCCCACTCAGGTGTATGAACTACCCATTGGATTTCTAAGTAAGGTTTCACCAAGCCCCTATAAATGCACTTTTCTATATGCTTTTAATTCTATAGTTTAAACCATCTTTAGGTGTCATCAGCCTTTAGCATCAACCCTTTATCAGTTTTAATTCTAATTGGAACATAGAGCTGACCATCATATAGTCACTGGCGCAATGGAAAAAAACACATCAATTATCTATTCCTACAAGCTCCTTCTTACAACCAAAAACTACACTTCATTCTACCAAGCAATAGACCCTCTTTCTCCTTTGAATCCCATTTCTTATCTTTGTCCAACCTCTTCTTCTTCCTGTCTTTCTTGCTCGCATGAATAGTGCTTGGCCACCCATCGTCAGTTGCCACCATGTTTCACATAACACACAAACAACAAACTTTCCTACTCACAACCATTAACAAACAATAAAAAGATAAACCCCACCATTTGCATGAAGAAAGTTGACAACGATTCAACACCTAAACCCTAAAACGAATATAGTGTTCACACTACAAAAACCTAAAAGACTCCCTATCCGGTGGCAGAGATGCCCTAAGGATCATTTGTAAAGAGGGATTTCAATTTCATTTTTTCATGGGTAAATGTCAATCAAACCTGAATGTAAATTTAAAAAATCAATATGAATATATTTTCTTATTGACTTATTTCTTAATACCCAAAAACTTGGGGTTCTTCTTTTTTTTCCCTTTTGTGATGGATCCTAATTTGTTTTTCTCACCATTTGACATGGTGCAATTCACCAAATGATGAATTGAATACAAATGAATTTTTTTAAAATTACAGATGCATATATTTACTTATTGATTTTTATCTCTAAAAACATTAATCACTGCATTCACTTATTAATTAATTAATTTTAGGCTAATTTTAGGGTTTCTAAAACCCTAAAACCTCCTCTTCTCCTTCCTTCGCTTAGGATTAATTGCTCTCGTTTGTTTCGGTCTTGGTGATCGCTCGTTCTCTGCGGCAATTCTCGTCGGTTTTGTGCTTGTACAGCTCCTTTATGTGTGGCCGTGTGCGCGCCTCTCGAGGAACTTGGAGACGACGGCAGCAGCTGTGATACCACGTTACTTCAACTTAATCTCCTTTTGATCTTCTGTTGATCTTGCCTTGTTGTGGTTGAAGAAAAATAAATTGACAGCAAATTTCTCATGCTCGGATCAGGTGGAAATAGGCATTCTTCCTTGCCGGGTGTTTTCCCTTTATTTATTTATCTCATGTGGTCTTTTTAACTCATAATCATCCAAGAAATACACTTAGAAAAACCGGATGTTCTTTATGCAAAGTGAGGGCATTGAGGCCTAACAAAGTGATAAATCTTTGAGATAGCCTCTTGGGAGAAGAAAAGTAAACCTAAGAGGTTTGATAGGTTCAGCACCCATTAAAGGTGGAATACACCAAAACTAATCAATTTATAGATGAACCCAGTGTCCATAGAAAACAAAAGTTGCATTGAGATCATTTACAATCCAAGAAAACCTCCTCCTAGGTTGCCCTACAAATCCACTCAAACCAAAGCAAAATTATAATTCCAAATTGCTATGTCATAGCACTTGAGAAATTTTCTCACTGTATTTGAGGGCACCTTCTGTTTGTCAAGATGTGGCACTGGATGCAGACATTTGCCCTTGTGTTAAGTCAACCAGCATGCGTCTGCACTCTTGGCAATGCTCCAATCTAAATCAAGACAAATCTTCCCATGTGCTAACAATCTAGCCATCTTTTCATGTGCACCAACTTTATCTAGACTTAGCCAGGTGCATATACGAAGAAATAGTCTCAAGAATGGATTGCAGGCTTTATAAAAATAAATAAAAATTAGAACTGGGACCAAGATTCTTTCAAATACAGAGAGAAAAACTCTGGAATGCTCTGTCACTCATCGAAAGTTCTTCAATAAAGAGTAGGGGTTCGAGATTCTTCAAACTCATTTAGAACATATTGAGAACTTGATGAACAAATTGCAAACCCTTGGGAACTTGGTGGAAACATGACGGAACCATGTGGTACACATCAGGATCACCAAAGTTGAAAAAATCCCCACTTTCCTATGAATGTGGTGACTTGACTTGGACATTCAACAAGTTGCTCAAAATGGTAACACTATAGCTGTACAAATGGCTCTAACAGGTGTAATGTAGAAGGATCCGATTTTTACTTGCTAGCATCGATGGCTCTAGGAGCCTTGGCACTCTGATTATAATTTTAAAATGGAGCTTTTGAAATCAAGAAGCTTCTAGAGAAAGGGCAGAAGAGAGATGTATTCAGGAGACCCTGATTGCGGGGACACGGGTGGGAGAAAAGAGTACTTGATATGATAGCCAGGTAGAGAATAGTTATGCAAGCCATACTTTTTTATAGTCAGGATTGGAAGAATGTGAGACCTAGCAATGACTCTTTGTTTTAGGAGACTTGGGATTTTGATACTCTGTACTACGTACAATGAATTAGAGTGCGATATGAAAATCACACCGCTATAAAGGAGTGTATAAATTATCTTTGAGTTTGTGTCCTCGCTCAGATCTTGGATGCTTTGGTTCAACTCTGTGCACTTCCTCACACTGGGTTTTAATGTTTCTCAGTCTGTGAGTGTCAAGTGTAAGAGGGGTGCACGTTCAGTTGTTCAGGATGCTAGGCTAGGAAGGGTGAGTTCCAGAAGTAAGATCATTACGTCAAGTGACGATGCAAGGTCTTGCACCTCATCAAAACCCATAATAATCAGGAAGAATCTTTTCTCCATGGTACCCGAAAGTTTTGTTTCTTTAATCCCCTCAGCATTTCTAGGAGGGAATAAAGCTATCTGGAAAGTCATCTGTGGTCACCCTGCCTTTGGGCATCCTTTCACCCCCAAACGCTTCTTTCAACCTCAAATCAGTGTTATCCATAAAGTGATGAAATTTAATTAAATCTGAGTATGAAATGCTGAAACTCAGCATTTAATGCACAGGGTTAGAGAGTAATTGTAGTAGCAGTCCACGCAGGAGCAATGAACCTTGGCTCTATGTGTTTGTCGCAAGGTGAAGGGAAGCTGAAATTTTCTATTCAAATGTAGCAGCAGTGGACGTGCTCAAGAACAAAGAAAGAGGGGTGAAGATGGGTTGAACGTAGTTCACTCCCAAAATTGATGGTTTTCTGAGTTTCAACCCTAATTGAATGTTACTGTATTTTTTTCAGGTTTGTTTTTAATCTCACCCCAGTTATGACCAAACTCAGGGTTCTAATGCCGTGTTTTCCTTACTTTACTGAAAACTTTAATATTCTTGCAACTAGTGCTTTTTCATTAAGATTTTAAGAACTGGGGATTTTCTAAAAATATACATTTTCAGGTTCCTCATTTAAGGCAATATTGCATGGTAGCTTACGAAATCCAAAAGATCCTGGGCAGGCCGTACTGAGGAAGGAACAGAAACGGCACGGGAAATGATAAAAAGAAATCCAGTTTCGTAACAACCCCGGAGAGAATTCTTCATGTATAGCACAATATTAAGGATGGAATCCATACAAACAGTCCCCACTTCCAACAACACCAGAGAGACGACGAAGAAGACCAAAGAGACCGAGAGGACGAGAAGCTCCAGTTTCTGCTGAGCGCGTGTGAGCACTCAATTGTGCACGCCTGCAAGCAAGTTGGTGATTTCCTTTTTGTAGTAAGGCATGGCAGTAAACGGTAGTACTGATCATCATGCACCAGCAGCGGACGAGGATCATCATGAGACTCCATTGCGCAATGGAATTGTTGACGAGCAAGATGCTGCTGCAAGGGACGCGGCAATGAGACTTGCCACCATCATGGCTGTGCCTGCGGCTTTGAAAGCGGCTATCGAGTTAGGTGTGTTCGAAATCCTTGCAAAAGCACGCGGAGCTGGTAAAAGCTTGACGGCTAAGGAGATTGTGTCGCAAGTGCTTCCTCCTGATAGCGGATCCGTAATCAATTATGCGTATCTGGAGCGTATTTTGCGTGTACTGGCCAGCGAGAATGTTGTCCGCGAATCGGCTGTGACGGTCCCGGGTGGGAATCCAAACAGCATCACGGAGCGCTGCTACGCGCTGCAACCGGTAGGTACTTATTTTGTGAGGAGCGACGAGGACGCAGCTTCATTGGCGCCCTTGCTGGTTCACCTGCATGATCGGGTTTTTCTAGAACCGTGGCAACATCTTTCTGCGACGGTTCTGGACGACAGCACGGGCCCTTTCAGAAGAGCCCACGGGGAGAGTGGTTTCCAGTATCTTAACCATAATCCACGGTCAGAAAAAATCTTCCACGCGGCGATGGCTCACCACTCGCGGCTCTACATGCAAGCTGTGTTGCGAGCTTACCATGGCTTCCAGGACGTGAAATGTTTGGTGGATGTTGGAGGAGGTACAGGATCCTCGCTTGCCCTCATCACTGCCAAGTACCCGCACATCCGAGGAATCAATTATGATCTACCCCATATCGCCGCGGCCTCGCCTGCCTATCCAGGTATTGCTCAATCATGATGTTCCCGCTTCTCGCCATCTCGTAGATCATCAAGTAGTTTGTGACCTTAACATTCGAGCAGAACTTCAGCCACTCATTACTGCCAATTTCCAAATGCTCGACAGGGGTGGAGCACGTTGGTGGAGACATGTTTGAGAGCGTACCGTCCGGTGATGCCATCTTCACGAAGGTTCTGATCGACTCCCCCAGGGCTTCATATGCATGGCATTTGGCTTGCAAATTTTATCACTTCTTCTTCTATTGTCCTCCTCCTCCTCCTCCTCTTTACAGCCGTCACCCGTGTAATTCCTTTTGAGTGTCATTAATGAATTGTGCACTTTGGCAGTGGGTTTTGCATGACTGGAATGATTCGGAATGCTTGACGATTTTGCGTAACTGCTTCAACGCATTACCAGCGAGTGGAGGAAAGGTGATTGCAGTGGAGTCGGTGCTTCCAGATTTGCTACTGCAATCTGAACTTGGTGCAGGATCGGCAGTTGCATTACGCCTAGATCTGATCATGCTGACGCACGCCTCGCCAGGTGCCAAGGAGCGAACGTTGCACGAGTTTCGGCAGATCGCTAAAGCTGCCGGCTTCGCGAGCGTGTCTGTGGTGGTCGCTATCGACTTCCTTTCAGTGCTGGAATTCAACAAAGCATAATATGATCTGCTATGCTCGGATATGAACTGCAGCAGATCGAATGTGTCGTATATCAGTTCTCTGCAATCAACAAACAATTAGTGTACGCTGTCTGTATACATACAAGGGTTATAGTATTAATGTACTAGTATGCAGCGGGTGTTGGATAGGCTGTGTGTAGGCTTGTGTGCGCAAAAATATGCTTTTTCCAGGCGAATGCGATTGCTAGATAAAGGGGTGTGAATTTGTTTTCCCAGTTATCTTGAGTGAACTAACTGTTGCTATTTAGAGACAGGATTCTTGCACATTACTTGTGCAATTTGTCTTTCCAGAGCTCAGTATCCAGCAGGTTTTGCTTACTTTCTGTTTGCTATGGATCCGTAAGTCTTTGCCGCTTGGTCTGTGCTTGCAGTGCCTGAATTCGTGAGGCACTTCTTGCTTGTCACATACCATAGTACTGTTATACAAATACAATGCGATTGGTACTACTCACTTCTTGAGATCTATCATGTTATCTACCACACATAAAAAATCAAATGCACCAATAATATTGGTAGGTATATTACTAGGTTATTGATAGGTTTGATATTATTGATATATTCCTGGTAGGTTATTGGTAGGTGTTGATGAGTCAAGGATGAATGATAAAATGAATTTGGGTTTTTGGACATGTCCTAAGCTTTTGTTTGGTCTATGGACCTGTTCAAATTTTTAATTATGGATTTTTGGACCTTCAGAACATGAAAAAACTGAGTGTTAGGTGCAAGTTGAGCCAAATCAACTATTTTTGTACAGGAAAAGGGTTTTCTATCTTCAGACACTTTCCTGGGGTGTAGAAACAGATTTCTTTAACTATATGTGAGCAGGGTTATAGATGATACCTATTGTTACTTTTATTAATAAGATGGGTTTCCTCCCAAGTGCCCCCCTTAATATGGTAAAAAGGGGTCATTATTCTCAATGTTCAGCATAATAGGGTTATGTGCAGGTGTGAAGACTCTGTGTTTTGTTTTGTTTTTTTTAATGTGGCCAATGAGATTGTTGGATTTGGTGGTCTGAATTTGTTTCTTTTAAGCTATGTTGAGGATTTTTAGTTTATCTTGAGAGGGTTCTTGCACATTACTTGTCCACTTTGTTAACCTTGTGTGTATACAAATAAGGTATGTTTATGGTTAAAGGACCCATGACCAACTCTTTTTTAAAAGGAAAATAGTAAATAAGGAATGGATTTTATAGCACAACATGATGCATAACCATTGCTGAAATTATTATTTAATATGAAAAATATTAAATTAAAAAATAAAATTTCATTCAAATTCAAAAAGTTTTATGCCAAATTCAAGAATTGTTACAAGTGCTTTTTAATCCTTTTCCACCATCAGACGTTAATAAGAATTATTCATTTTTTTAAATGCCAATTTTTATTATATTTTACCTTACAATATACTAAATATATGGCAACTTTTGAATATTAAGTCAAGCTTAAAATTTATAAATGTGTATTTCAGGAGTGGTTACATGTCCAGTGAGTTCTTTTAGTGCAGACTTATCTAACAATATTATAATATTAGTGTACTTATTTCCAGAGGGTGTTGAATAAGCTTGTATGAAAATGTGGAGAAAAAATTGGTATGGCCAATGAAATTGTTGGATTTGATAGTCTGAAATGTTTTTCTTATTAATTTTGAGTGAACTAATAGTAAATTTGTACTAGGGTTTTTACTGATCTTGAGTGAATTAATAATTCAATGTGTAATGGGGTTTGGCAAGTTAATGAGACTTTTAGAGGACCAATGGAAATGGTAGAAAGGACCAGGCCAATGGGGTTGTTGAATATGGTGGTTTGAATCCTTTTTAATCTTGAGTGAACTAACTTTTAAATATGAACTAGCTATTTACAGATAGGTGTACACATTATTTGTGTACTTTGTTCTCATTTAACTTTTGTGATCTCTTAGGATTCCTAGGTAGCCTAATCTTTTTCTCTTTTGTTTTTTGATTTTTCTACAGCATGCGAGAACTCCATCACTTCTTATGGGTGCTAACACCTCCACGTGTAATATGCTGTAGTCTAGGGTCAGTTTCCACATTGACAAAACGAATAATTTGTTTTCTAAATTTGAAATTGTTAATTTTTCCATGCTCTACTATGATATTGTCACATAAGTGATGAAATTATTCAGAATGTAGCCTATCATAATTATGAAGATTTTCAACTTGTCAACTCCATTGTTTTCAAAATATTCATTTCACCATTTCTGAGGATAAGGTATCGTCACTTGTACGTGCACACTCAAAAAAAGACAAACTGAAAGAAAATGGTAACTCAACAGAAAACATAAAATAAACAAGTCCCATCACAAAAGATACAAAATAGCCGGGACTGTACCTTCCATGAGTTTGGGGGTTCTCTAGTCCCTGTGATCTCCTGCCACATAATAGAGTTATCCGTAAAGTCAGGAAAAGACAGGTCAGGAAAAGACAGGGTCAGTTTCCCGAGTTTGGCCATACACAGGGTGAGATTCAACAAAAACGTGCAAAAAAGGGACATTAGCCTTCAAGGGGGGCGTTTGAAACTCAGGAAACTCATTTTGATGGTTTCCTCAGTTTCACCCTGTCTTTCTTTTTTTTCCTGAGCGCCTCCACTGTTGCTACATAGATTTTCATTGCTCCTCCCTGTACAGCTACTATAATTTCCTCTCGAACCTTGTGCACTGAGTTTCAGCATTTCATACTGAGATTTAATAAAATTTCCTTACTTTACAGAGGCCGCTAAAAGAGGGGTTAGGGGTTGAAAGACAGGGTGACTTTACAGATATCTCTAATCTCCCTAAACATAAGGCAGAAATAATTCCATGATTTTTCTGTAACACAGCCTTGTTCACATGCATGCTAGAATGCTGCTGCATACATTTTTTATTCCAAGATTAGTGAAGTAGACAAGCTCCTGGTTGATGTTAGAGTAGATTTAAAGACCAGAAGCAATGGAGCCGTGCACTTACAATTTACTCTGCCTTTCATACTAAATTGAGTAGTTTGTTTTCAGTATGGGAGAAGGTTTAGAGACCAGTGTTGGGCGGTTCTCACTTTTTTAGTGAGAACTGTCAGTTCCTGTTCTTTGAGATGGTCAAGAGAATCGCCCCAGCTCTTTTTTAATTTTCAAATTTTCATTTTTGAATAACTGGTTTTCAGAAATTCCAGAAAAAGGAAACTTGGTGGTTTTCAGGGTCGCTGATTCTCAGAAGTTTTTGAATTGCCAATTTTTAAAGGTGGTTCTCGCAAAACAATTATCACAATTGAAAATTTAAAACTTCAAAAATGATAATTTCAATAAATAAAATCCACAAAAGAGGTACAGTTTTCAATCTTTTTCAGATTGAAATCTCTCATATTCATCATTTGCAGTTGTCAATCTCTTCTTTTTTACATTCTTCTTCAAATATCTTCAATTTTTTCTCAAAGTTCTCTTCTTTCTCTATAAACTTTACCAAGCTAGATGCCTCCTTACAACCTATTTTAGGATCGTTCAGTCAATTTTTGCTAACAAAAATCAGCTTCCCTAAGTTTTTTGATTACAAACGACATCTTTAAAGGCTTCTTAAAATTCCAGCAATTGAAAAAACACGCTTTGTTTCTATTTGAAAACCTACAATGCCAAATATTTGCATTGTTAGAAGCTTGACAAGTGGAAACCTAGAATGATGTTTTTCCCACCATAACAAAGGACTATTAATGTCCTTCACATCTACATGAAAATTTCTAAAGTTCAACAACTATTTAGTTACCAACTCTTTTGCAAGCTCACTATTAATGGTGGTCATTTAGAAGATGTCTAATCTACAATCATGATCTTCATTACTTGCAACCCCACCAAATTCACTTTCTCCCATAGGATGTAAATAAATTTGGTAACACTTCAAAACCATAGGATATACATATTCTTCCACAATAAACATTCTCTGCTCACGTCCAACATAAACATAAAGAGACACAAGATGAAAACCTTTAAACCTTGGGTTTAACATCAAGGAAAGCATGTTATGAGCTTTGTTTTCTTCATAGTTTTTTTAAAATGTAGAAAAAAAGTAAAAAATCCTAGCAACATCTTTTCTAATATTAAAGGCGAACAAAGACAACTCAACAGTATGTCATCCATCATCATCATCTATAAAAAAGTCAAAGGCTAGTTGTATTTTTGTTTTTTCCCTCATTCTTAAATTCAAGGTTATAAAATAATTCAAGGCATCAAACAACAACCAATGACCACCTAACTAATTCAAACACAAGAAATCATAATGGGTTTTGAATAATCAACAATAGTTTGGTAGACATGCCAAGTCAAAGGAGGTGGGACACGTTCAAAAACTTGGAGAATAGTCTATTTGTTATAACACATTACAATGGCTTCATGGAATAACAAAGCCTTTTGAAATAAAATTATTTTACTTGCAAATTTGTAGGAAACAAAGAATATGTTAATAATTGCAAAAGAGAACTCCAAATTACAAAAATTATAAGACAAATTGAAAATGAAATTTAATTTACATAAAAATACTTACATTGTTTTTACTAGTGTATTTAACTTTTTGGGGCAAATTCTAGCATTCATACATGTGTTATTACACCCTTGAACTTTCCTTTACCAAACATTTTTGGCCAAGTAATGCACATTTTTGAATGTCAAATTATGTATTCTTAATTGACATGAATCCCATGTCTATATAAACTTTTTCTTTGGCAATCCCATATTGGTATGCCTTGGAAAAAACATGTCTAAAATAACTTCCATTGAAACTTTCCTCCAATTTAAAATAATGCAAATTACAATAGATCTTATTATTGAATCATTGCATTCAAATTAGCCCCTTAATTTTGAACAAATGCAATGATTTTCTTCTTAAGGCAAAAGGAATCCAAAAGATTATTCAAGTTTACAACTACAACTTGCCCTATGGTTTCAATAGCTTCAAATAACCCAATAGCCACTCACTTGGGCATCCTACCAATCTACATTTAGAAAGTTAATAACCAATGTTAAAATATCATGTGTGCAACACTCCTTTAAACATCCATGTAAGTCAAAATTGGTAGTGGTTAATAGACAATTTGTTAATTGAAATAAGACATTTAACTTTTTTGTTTTCTCCACCAAGTTAGGCAAAACTTCTTGGGAAAATAGTTTTTTGGATGGGATGACAACTCAAGGACACAAATGTAAAATAAATCCTTTGAACTAGGAATTTTCCACAAAATGATACAAAAATGATTTTTAACAGCTAGCAAACCAAGGCCTTGCAAAAATTGTTTTTGTTGCACATCATCTTTCTTAAAAGTCTTTAGCAAAAAAAACTTAGAAATTTCATAAGTAGACACATTAGGTCATTTCTTTGCTAGTTGTCTTTCCAAACCATTCTTCATAAAATTATTTATTTCTTATTTGAATTTTTTTGTAAACAATGTATGTTCTGCATCTAGATGTTTTTATAATGTAATTATTTCGATAGATTTAAAATATGATATAACTCCTTTTCTAAATTTGGTTCTTGCAATGAAAGGGACATATTCATTGTGATAAATCATGAAGTGTGTACCTTGCCATCTATTTGTGTATCGTCAATAATAGCATAAAAGGCCTTGAGATGTTTTAGGAAAAGGTTTTTCTTCCTTAAAATCATCATTCTATAATATTTCACAGAATTTTATTTCAATTTTCATAACATTTCCATTTTGGTTGGATTGGTCCATTACTTTATTAATATTTAGTTTATACAACAAAAAATAATTATAAAATAAAGTTACAATTATGAAACCTAAAAAGTAAGTAAGGAAGAGGAATCAAGGTTTAGGGTTGAAAAGTCATTTACAAGAATTTACAAATTAGAAAGCTCATTTTTAAACATAGTTGAAGTGAAAAATCTATGATAAGTAATCTTTCCATGAAAATAAATTTCTTCCGTTCCAAATTGGATTTTGGTCACTATGCAAGTTTGGGTGAAATGCCCAAATCGACAGCATTTCTAGCATTGATTTAGGAAGCCTGAGTATAGGATTCCTTGTAATGTAGTATCCTTCGCGGTTGCCCCTTTCCCCATGGAGGGGATACGAATGTATCTAATGAACTTGTTGATGTCACGGGTTTCCACTGTGATCATGGGGCCAACGGGTCTTTTTATGTATGAATCCTCTAGTTCTAGTTCTATTTCTAAAACTTTTCCAATTTTGCTCGCCATGATAGTGAGAGCTTTTGAGTTTCTAAATTGCTCGTGAAGATTTGGGAATTGGACTTTTATTGTGTGCGAGAGTAAGGTTTCAACCCCCTTGTACACTAGCGTCGAAGTTTGGAATGTATTGGGAGAAGGAGAGGTTTAAACTGCTCCATTCCACCGCTATTATTTCCTTGGCAAACTTAACCCCTTCTTCATCTGTGAAGAGCATTTCAAAGAAGCCCCCTATTAACAAGGTGACTAATGTGTATGAGGCGGGCAGATGTAGCTTGAGGCCATCTTGAAGGGCTTTGATTGTGGGTTTGCCGCCCAGAACTCTTCTCATCACCATTTTTTGTGTTTTACGGATAACACCTTCCTACATTTCTAGCACCATTTCCAATGGAAAATCCACCTTTAACTCTAATTCATAGTTTACTAGCGATGGTCCTTGGGGCAATTCACCTGATGGAGGATCAGATCGTACCCATTGCTTGGAGGCGCGATCAAAGGGGGGAGGGGTGGATGGGGTTGATGCTGGAGTTGTTGGTTTCTTTCTTTGCATGTGTTTCGAGCTTGACGCTTTAGCTTTGGTGGCTATGTGGTCTTTTCGAGCCACCTACCTTGCCGCGATCACATCCAAGCCCCCGAACTAAATCCCGATCTAATGCTTATAGCTGAAAGATCTATTGTGCATGTGGGGGAGAGGTAAAGGGAGGTACATGAATGAAATGGGCCAGATTTGGAGCCTCAGCCGCTTCTGCCGCGCCTTGTGTTGGCACGAGGGGGGGATCGTGCAACTATGGTGGTTGGTGGACGTCCTCATCGTTGTGACCGCCATCGTTCCCTAGTCGAGCTACTTTGTCAGTTCTTCCAGGGAACAGTCACCATGCTAATCCTCCAAAAGCCGCCAAGATCGTCGGCACTTTGCTTCCATGATCTAGATTTTCCAAGGGTGGGCTTTTCGGTGACGGAATGCATGTCTTGGATCAAGTATCATGGTCATTCTGCACCTATGGGCCAACAAATCGCTTGGATAGAGCGCTTCCTTCTGAGCTGATCGGAGGTAGAGGGATTGGAGTGTCGCCGCCACTAGGGTTTAACAACTTATTTCTCAACCAACCATTGCCTTGGCGCACGCTACATCAAACCTTTCGGATCCTATCAACAACATGAAAATGTTCGTTTAACTTAAAGACCTGTTGGGCTTCTAAATCTACAACCCAACTCATCTTCACCATAAAAAATTAGCAAGAAAGAATTCGAGAAAGGTTCATGGAGCTTAGAAAAGGGCCCCTTGATACGCCTCCAGACAATGGAGACCTTGTAGCCGTTGCTCGCTTGAGAGACCTTTGAGCTACGTCAGGGGCACTAAAATCGTTTGCATACAGGATTGCTATATGTTGTCCAGGAATCCACACGAAGGAAGGAAGAAAGGAAGGCGAATTGTAGTGCATGAATGGATAGCATCAACGACAATAGGAGCAGCAACATGTGAAGCAATAGAAGCAATCTCAGCGGCAAAGGAAATGTTTCCTCGATCTTCATAGAATAGCTCTTTGGGATGCTACTCTTGCTAATCTAGCACATGCAACAAACCCTGCAAGACTCCTCCTCCTCCTCCTCAACGGCCAAACAAGAAAGAAGACACAGAAACCAAACTGCGTTCACAAGGATCCGTAGATCTCTCTCCACATCACCATTAAAAAAACTTTTCACTTGAACACAGGTTTCTCCAGCCTCTTTCTTCTTCTTCACAAACACTCATTCTCCTTGCGTCTTCACAAAAACATGTTCTCCCTACTCTGGCCAAAAATTCAAAGGCTTTTCTGATAACACTCAAAAACTCCAAACCCTCAGTTCCAACGCACGCACGAGAGAGTTGCCAGTAAGAACAAGAGAGTTTTGAAAAAACTGGATCTATGCTTTCCGCTTGAGAAGGAAATCATAGAGAGACACACACATAAATGTTGCTGTGAAGTGTGTGTGTGGGAAAGACTCAGAGACTTTGCGCAACTATTAGAAACAACAGAAAAGAGTCCATCAATCCTTTTCGCTGCATGGCTTTGGCTTGGGTTGTTTAGAGAATTACAAAGCCTTTGATTTCTTTAGAATTACCAGTCAAAGGTTCAATATACATAGCCTTTATTACTCTTTCTTTGGCCACAAGTACAAAATCAAAGAACCAGGGAAGGGCATCATGTGCTCCCCCTCTTTTTTGTCATTGTTCAGTATAGGAACAAACGATGGGAGGGGCAGTGCACCTTTCCTCCTTGATTTCAACTTGTCATAGCAATAGCAGGGGGGCAACACAATCCCCCTCATTATCATTGTCCTGTAGCACACACCAAAGGAAGGGTAGCGCACTTCTCTTATCTTCAACTTATACCAATAGATAAAAAGGCTAACAAATCCCTTTATGTTTTTTTCTTCATGTAACAACAAATGTCGAGGAGGGCAATGCACTATGCATCCCATATAAAATAACATGCCCATGTAATATGTAAAATGAACATCGACATTGCTTGAAGTTCACGATTTATAATATCTTCCATAGTTTCAACATAAGTATTACCAAACCCCCACAAAATTACATGATTATGTGTTATTTTATGTAGATGAACATAGGTATTGCCCAAACTCATAAGTGACAAAATCATAGGTATTGGCAACCCCCCCATAAAATTACATGACTATGTATTATGTTATGAAATATGAACATAAACATGCTTGAAGTTCATGAATTTGTAATATGTTTTGTAGTTTCAATATAAGTATTGCCCAAACTCATAAGTGCCAATATCATTGGTATCACCAATCCCCCATAAAATTACATGTTTATGTATAATTTATGCAAGATGAACATAGGTAGTATTGCATGAAGTTAAAACAAATTAATATCATACAAATTCCAATGTGAAAATTTTGACATCAAATGCAAGTTTTGTGAAAAATAATATGAATATCATAGGTATTGTGAATATCCTTATAAGTTTTCATGCTTATGTAATATGTTACATAGATTCATCATAAGTATTGCATCAGCATAATTCATGATGACATGAGTCCACTTGTGTTCGTTACAATACACATTAGACATGGATTGTTGTTTAGGGGAAAAATCATAGGTATTCTATTTCCCCCATACATTTCATGAATATTTCACATGCTACATAAACATAACATTAGTATTGCAAGAACTTAATATAATCCCACCATTATTAGTGCTAAGGACATTAGTTTTGTGAAGTTAGTATTAATGTTGTGTGGGTTTTTTATTTTTTTAATACTAACCATGTCATTATTAGCAATTGGAGTGAACTAGTAGCCACCAATGCACCAGTTTAGGATGAGGCAGTTCAAGTCGTTTTGGGGATGAACCTAAACACATCCAAGTAGAACATTTTTATTTTCCTTTTCCCTTGCTTAGGGTTATTTCGACCCTCTCCTTTGCCCCAAAGTTTTCCCTTCCTACCTACCTACCTACCTACCTACCTACCTACCTCCTCCCCTCTTGAACGTACATGGGTTTTTGTTGCCCAAGGTTAACTACCTTTTTCCCACCTCCATTCCCAAAACTTTGAAGCAAGCTTAAGAATGTGGAGATGCAAGGGAGCTTAAGAAAGAGGAGACGCAAAGGAGTTTGGAGCTTCAACCTAGTGGTAGAAGTTCGAATTGTTTAAAAAGAAGAAGATGACAACATTGTTGTTGTCTTCTTTTGTCCTTGTTTTGCTGTGAAGAAAATGATCCCAACAATGTCGTCCTCTTGTTTTGTCTTTGTTTTCCTTCGAAAAAAACAACAGTAGCAATGTTGTCAATTTCTTTTGTCATTGTTTTGTTGCTTATTTTCATTATTTGAAAAAAATAAAACAACAACAACAATGTCATTATTTTATTTTGTCCTTGCTTTGCTACAAAGAAGTTGACGACAACACTGTTGTCATCTTCTTCTTCTCTATATTTGAGACAAAGAAAATAAGGCATTATCATTGTATTTTTTTGTCCTTGTTTTGTTGCGAAAAAGATGATGACATTGCTACCATTATCTTGTTTTGTTGCGAAGAAAATGATGATAGCAATGTCATCATCTTGTTTTGTCCTTGTTTTGTTGCAAAGAAGACAATGGTAGCTGCCACCATATTTTTTTATCCTTGTTTTGCTACGAAGAAAATGATGGTAGTAATTTTGTCATTATTTTCTTTTCTTTGTTTGAGGAGAAAAAAATGACAATTTCTTTTATCCTTTTGCTACAAATAAGGTGATGATAACAATGTCGTCGTCTTCTTCTTTTCAAACATAAAGAAAAAGAAAACGATAGCATTTCTGTCATCTTTTTTTGTCCTTCCTTTATTGCGAAAAAGGTGATGGTAAGTGTGTTGTCACTTTTTTTCTTCCTGTTGTCACTTGTTTTTTTTCCTCCTTCTTGTAATCAGCTACTATTGATGCTCTTATCGAAAAGAGAACAATTCGCTTTTATGGTTATGATCCTTTGAAAAAAGTTTAAAATTCAATATGGTTGTTTATTAAGGTTTTTGTTTGGATATGTAGGATTGCAATGGGTAGAAAAAGGAAATTGAAAAAGGTTTGTCGTAATTGAAAAATTCAAGAACAAAATGTTGTTTCATTGGAATTGGCAATTGAAGAGGAAAATGTTGTTGCACTAAAATTGGCAATTGAGGAGCAAAATGTTGTTTCGTTAGAATTGGCAATTGAAGAACAAGATGTTGTTGCACCAAAATTGGCAATTGAGGAGTAAAATGTTGTTGCAAACCTAAAGTTGATGAAACAAGTATTTAATGTAGTTTAGAGTTGGCCCACGTGATTATGTCTAATTTAAGTGATGAGATCCTTCCCAAAACAAATTGGAAATTTTGATTGAGAAGTGGTAGGTTAGATTATTTTAGAATTTACATAAATTAGACTTTAAAAATTTGATTTAAAAAATTTATACAAAACTCTAAGTTTAATTATACCCATAGCTTTCATCATTTGATGGAAGGTGTAGGGTTTTTTTTGAAGTTTTTTATATTTTAATACTTGAAAGGAAGATGGCCTTGTTTGTAATACTTTCATTTTGTTGTGTGATTTGTTTATAAGGTTTAGGGTTAATGTTTTTTGATTAAAAAGTAAAAAATTATTTTTTGGGGGTTTGTGATTCAAGTCCCAAGACTGAAATTGACCCCACTCAGCCACCAACACTCCTTTGTCCATAAGATATTGTCGATAAGGACAAGTAATGAAGTAAGGGCATGTCAAAATGGTGATGTAAAAATAATTGCACCATTGCACATGTTGCCAAGGGGTTGTTAACTAAACATATGAAGGAGGTGCATGGTTTAGTGGTAAAGAAGGCCAAACCCAAGAGGCCTTCAACTTCTACAAAAAATCTTTAACATCAAGACCGCATTAAAATGAATGTTTGTATATTGGGAGATGTAATGGCCATGTAGAGGCATAATGATCAAAAGGTTGTTAGTTATGTTCATGCCAAAGCCCAACATGAATGGGATGAAGTGGTAAATATTGCACAATAATGTCTACCATTACCAAAACCAACTTTGGTGAAATTAACTTCAAAGTGATTATTGTAGGTGTTGGGTCTTAATGCCTAGGGCATGGGAAGTGTGCTTGAGAATGCATCATCACAAATGGAGAAGGATGAAGATTTACAAAAGATGATCTAATTGACCTATTTGCATATGCACATAGATTGAAAATGGCATGGGATGTTAAAACTTGGGATCAAAAGTCAATTAAATCGATTGGACACAAAAGTTGATATTTATATTAGATTTCCATGAATTTAGAATGATTCATGGAAGGTAACAAAAAATAATAGTCAATGTTTGTTGATTTTTTATAAATTTATTTCATCCAAAATGTGTTAAAGTTTAATTTGGTGGTTTTTGGTTTTTTATAAGGTTCAAGGCATAACAAAGGAATACTTTGTTACAATTGTAGTTCAATCAAGATGCAATGTTGACATTTATACACTTCTCATCATGTTGTAAAGGTTGCAAGGGTGATAATTACTTATCGAACTAAACATAACATTGTAAATAGTGATATGGATTAAGGTTTACTTTTTATATAATATGCTTAGGTTATTAAACCCCTTTTTAAAATGTTGTCTAGATGAGTGTTGTAACCTTCCTTGTTTTGTTGTTATGCCAAACTCACTTCAGGAATTATGTGCGAACTGTGTTAATGATACCAGCTTGTGTAAGGGATGCAAAAAACAAGGAAGGTCATGTGGGGTTGCAAAGATAGTGTAACCAAAAGAGAGAGGCCCACAATAACAGACGACGCATGCACCGTCTACCGCAGACCCCGGCGCCTAATGTTCTACGGATCTATTTCATATCCACTGAGCAGCGAAGCTCTCAAGTTCGACCTACCTGCATTTTCTGCTTATGACACCAAGAGAGAGGGAATCCATAAGTTCTATGGCTCATACACTACCTACCGCAGACCTTGCCAGCCAACGTTCCGCTGATCAATACCTCATCAGACACCCATTCCCCCTCAAACTCAAACTGTCTTCTTAGTCCCCTCATTGATCTGTTGTGATCAGACCCAACAACACGACACTCGACGCAATATGCATCTCACTCAGGTGCATCAAGGAAAAATGCTTTCATCTTATTCACAAGTTATATACATGCTCCGAGAGCACAGGCATGTCCTTCAACACAAAACAACTAGTCCTTGCTCCTTCTCTTGTTCTCTATTCTTCTGCAGCATGAACCCAGCTACCTATCAGACGCGACGAAAATCCAAGACATAGCCGAGGCTCTAAGCTACAGAGCTCTTCTCCTCTCAAGTTCTTCTATATCTCCAAAATGATCTCACTCTTCCAAAACTACAGCCCTCTCTGTTGTCTGATCTACCTCCTTACTATCTGTTCTATCCTCCTACACTCTGTTCTATTCTCTACATTGCCCAAAATTGTCTCTTCTTCTCCATTCAGACTTCTGATCTTTCCTCCTCAAAAGGTTCGTTGCTTCTTCCAGAAGCTTCTCCAAAACGTTTAGTGCCGATCTAATCCGATCCAGAATCCGCCGTCTCGCCATCTTAATTGAGCATGCTTCATCAATGCTAGCCGCCGCCATCTCCATCCCTGCACACAGCTTAAAAGAAAGCCATGCAATCTTCATGCAATACTGATGGGGCGCCGTCACACCAAGTCAGTTGATACACTGATATCCAGAACTCTAGGTTAGATCAGAGTTCGAACCACCTCCTTTCGCGTTACAATAGTATCCTTGCTTGGAGGTATATCCAAAGAACTTGGTTGCTGGGATGCCTTTGAATTCTTTTCATGACTAGTTAGCTGGGTCCCAAATGAGGCAGGATATGAGACCTTTGTCATGTAGCCAAACTTTCACCTTGTTAAGGTTGGGCTTTTCGGGGCCTAAAATTATTAGTGGCCCTTTATTATGTTGTGTAAATATGTGAGCTAGTCAACCACCTACTAAGAATATGGTTGTCAGGTGGCCTATGGAAAGTTGGACCTATTGTGACGGCAAAGTTTATTTGAATTATAGTCCTTCAACTATGTTATCAAATACCATGATGAGTTGATATATCCATGCGTGTTCTTATCGGTTTTCCTTTTATTGCATGAGGGAGATCCACTTGCCTTCTACAGGTGGTGAGAGCGGGGAGCTCAAGTTCCATGGGATTACCCAGATGAGAAGGTTTCTAATGTCGATCGCCTCCATTTGTCGACTTTTCACACCTATGTCTTTTTAGTTGTTGGGTGGATTCATCCCAAAGGTTAGTTACGATGTGGCAACTTGCGTTAATGAAGTGTAGCATGTCCCAAGTGTCTAATTCATCTATGTGTGGGTCTTATGTTGTGTGTATTATTGGGTTCTTCAAAAGGGGTCGCCTCCATATTTGTTGTAAACATCTAGGGGTTTTTTGCTGAAGACCTTCGTGGACTTATTTCCATGCAACTAAGATGGAGTCTTAGAATGGGGCAGTATGACGCACCCTCAAGCTCCTTAATGGATTCAACTGTGAGTCCAAAAATGAAAACATTAGAAAGAAAAATAGTTAAGGCGCATTCCATGATTCGTAGCACTTTTGGGGTAGAGGGGCGTGTTGGAACTCTGGGATGGGACTAGGAAGATTGACAAGTAATTCAATTACTCACATGGACCTGCATAAACTAAACTACAAGTTGGTTAGTGCGTGGTTGGAGCATTTTGGTGCACACACGAATCATGGGCAAACACAGACTAAAAAGACTCACCACAGCCTAAACTTGAGGGAAACCACCACCTTCCCCCTTTATAGTATACTCTATACTTGGCCACAGGACCAGCATCTAAATGTCATTTTGTTTCGGGACTCCCAAGTGGGAGTCTCGAAATTCTCACAATTGGGACTCTTGCGACTTTAGGGGCCCATAATTTTGTGTGTAAACCTCCAATTGAAATGACGTCTGAAGAAAAGTTGTAGTCCTTTTCAAGAGATTTCCAATGGTGTGTCACTCGCCACCTGCACGCAACAAAATCGGGGTGATTCCTGACTTTTAGTGGTCAATAGTCAAATTTCCAATTTGACTCTCGACCTTTCTATTGGCCATAACTTGTGCTTTAAATGTCCAAATGGGTCATGCAAGCCCATTTTAGACATTCAAGTTTCAAAATATTTCCAATGATTCAAATAACTCCTCAATCTAATGGGTTTTGACCCTTGCAATCACTTTTTGACGATTCGGGAATCCATCGAGACTCCAACTCCCAAAGTGGGAACTCACTTGGGAGTGTGAGGGTTCATTCCCTCACACTCTCCTACACTTTCGGGAGCATGAGATGTGACTCTCAACTCCCCTTTTGGCTTGCAGCTTTATAAGCCCCCGCCTTGGTTGCAAGTTTAAGGCTAAGGTTGTGACATAGTAGATGGGTAGAAATGTTTGGCGGAGAAAAACCAAGCCATGGAAAGGGGCCACCTCTTCCAGAGCTTGCCTTTGGGTTGCATGTGAAACACTTGTCATTTGAATAGATGTTTCCAAGGCTCATCACTAAATATGACCCCTCTAATGAGAAGATGTGTGAAAAACACATTTGCTTGGATGGTGGGGTCTATGGCTCTGAGTTCACCTTCTAAGGTTGGTAATGTGATTATGGTCCATTTGACCTTCACCCTTGCCTTGCTCGACCTTTTCTTTTTTTTAGATAAAATTACACAATAATGTTTTTAATTGGGTCCTCATAGAGGGTGTTGGACTTTAGCACGTTATTTTGTACCAAACTTTTGTTAAGATAACTTGATTGACCACCAAGACTCATTTGATTGTGGTCAACCTATTAGCGATCTAGTTCATTGATTGCCCCAAATGGGTTTCATTAATTTGTCAAAGTTGGCTTGGGTAGATAGATGGTGGCCAACCATAATACCTAGGTATTGAACTCTTTTGCCTATGGGGATCCACTTGAGCTTGTTCTCTTTCCCTTGTGTTGTTTGTTTTTGAAGGGGGAGGCCCATATGGTCGTAGATTTATGCATGTTCACTTTGGCTCTTGATGTAAGGGAGAAACAATGCAACATTATTAATGGGTTTTAAAACTCCCATTAAGGTTGTTCCACTTTTGATTTTTTCAGCAACAAGTTCCTAAAACAGTGAACATGTACATTTAAAATAAAAAGATTAAACTATTTATAATTCTTAAATTAACATATATTCAATTTACACATAGTTCGAAAAAAAAAATTGTTGAAGCACTAAAAATGATTTCATGTTTCAATGAAAGAGAAACACAAAAACAAATTAACATCAAAAGTCTCCTATTTGATGCAAATATCTTTTCCTAAATTTTGAACAAATACAAACTATTCAATATTAATAAGTATTCTAACTTGTAGTGAAAACACAAAATTGTATTAAGAATTAGAGTTTATATATTAGAGATTTTAAAAAGTACAAAAAGTAGAAATTTGATGTTTGTCATGTTTTACCATCCTTCTTTTATATTGTAAGTTTAAACTTTGAATTGCCTCATGCAAATCACATAAACATTAACTAGTTGATAAAAACACCTTGTTTTAATCAACTAATAAAAACTAACTAGTAAAATCGTAAGAAACAATCATAATTGCTAATAGAACTTGTTTTAATCAATTATTAG
>Ga0209208_10003379_pt1 | contig 22867 bp, 22 predicted proteins | sample S1TSphfallax_3_FD_187694 | JGI IMG/M metagenome (GOLD analysis project Ga0209208, IMG submission 187694) | Host-associated microbial communities from peat moss isolated from Minnesota, USA - S1T2_Fd - Sphagnum fallax MG (SPAdes) (version 2) | ecosystem: Host-associated > Plants > Peat moss >...
ACTTCGAATTACTCTATCGAGACTCGGTCGCAATGAGTCTCGCGCCGACGACCGTACGCGTCGCCAGCATCGCGCATTTGATCGCGATCAAGCGCGCCGCCGGGAGGCCCAAGGACCTCGACGACGCGGCGCGTCTGGAGCAACTCGGGGCGCGGCCATGAGCGATGCGCCCGCGCCGGTCCAGTTCGGTTCCTGGGAGGATGCGGAGGCCTTGCGTCGCTGGTCGTTCCGACGGCGCAGTCCTCTGCAGCGCCTGGCCTGGCTCGTCGCCGCCTTGGAGATTGCCTACAGCACGGGTGCGCTGCGCGCACCCGCATGCGCACCCGAGCCCGCGCCGGTGCCAGCGCAGCCTCAGCCGGGCCTGACGCGATGAGCCTCTCCCCCTACCAACAGCTGGAACAAGAATTTCGGCGTCTCCACGCTTTCCGCGGCGCGCTCTCGCTGCTGCGCTGGGACGCCGCCGTGATGATGCCGCGGGGCAGCGCGGACGTGCGCGGCGAACAACTTGCGGCCCTCGAGACGGAACACCACGCCTTGTTGACCACGCCGAAAGTCGCCCGGCTGCTCGAGCGCGCCGAGGCGGGTGCCTCCCAACTCGAAGATTGGTCGATCGCCAATCTGCGCGAGATGCGCCGCCAGCGCGACCATGCCATCGCCACACCCCCGTCCTTGATCGCGCGGCTCGCGAAGGCCACCGCGCGCGCCGAGGTGTTCTGGGTCGAGGCCAAGAAGGCGAACGATTTCAAAGTATTCGCGCCGCACCTCGAAGAGGTCGTGCATCTCGTGCGCGACAAGGCTGCTCTGCTCGGGCAGGCGCGCGGACTCGCGCCGTACGACGCCCTGGTCGATGTCTTCACACCCGGCATCTCGACGGCCGACATCGATTCGATCTTCAAGGCCTTGTCCCGCAAGCTTCCCGGCCTGATCAACGAAGCGATCGAAGTCCAGGCGCCGCACGCGCCCCTGAGCTTGACGGGAAAGTTCACGGTCGCACGCCAACGCGCGCTCTCGGTCGAGGTGCTGAAGGCCCTCGGGTTTCCCTTCGATCGAGGGCGGCTCGACGAAAGCGAGCATCCCTTCACCGAAGGCGTGCCCGGCGACATCCGGGTCACGACGCGTTTCGACGTGGCGGATCCGTTCACGGGCTTGCTCGGTGCGGTGCACGAAACAGGTCACGCGATGTACGACCTGGGACTTCCCACCCAGTGGCGCGATCAACCGGTCGGCCGCGATCGCGGTCTCGCGCTCGAAGAGAGCCAGTCCCTCTTGTTCGAGATGAATCTGTGCCGCAGCCGCGCCTTCGTCCGTTATTTGCGTCCGCTGCTCGAAAAGCATCTGCAGGTGAGCGGGCCGGAGTGGGACGAGCAGAATTTGTACCGGCATCTGGTGCGCGTCAGACGCAGTCTGATTCGCATGGACGCCGACGAACTGACCTATCCGGCCCACATCATGCTGCGTTACGAGTTGGAGCGTAAGATCCTCGAGGGGGCGCTGCCGGTCGCTGATCTGCCCGAGGCTTGGAATGCGGGCATGGACCAGCGTCTCGGCATCCGCCCCGCCAACGACGTCGAGGGTTGTCTGCAGGACATCCATTGGGCCGTCGGCCATTTCGGCTACTTTCCGTCATACGCACTCGGTGCGGTGATCGCCGCCCAGCTCAACGAAGCCTTGCGTGCCGCGCGGCCGACGCTGGATGCGGAAATCGCGGCCGGACAGTTCGGTGGTGTCATGGAGTGGCTGCGCGACAACGTGCATGGCGTCGGGGCGCGGCTGCCGCCGAAGGAGCTGATCAAGGAGGCGACCGGCAAGCCGCTGAGCGCGGCCGCCTACCTGCGTTACCTGGAATCCAAGTATCTCGAGGCGCCCTGATGAGCACGCCCGCGCCCGCCGAATCCGCCCCGCGTGGCCATTCGAACAACTTCAAGAAGCTGCAGGCCGAGATCCGTGCCGGGGTCGGCAGGGCGATCGGCGATTACGCGATGATCGAGGACGGTGATCGCGTCATGGTGTGTCTCTCCGGCGGCAAGGACTCGTACACGCTGCTCGACATGCTGCTCTCCCTGCAGCGCAGCGCGCCGATCCGTTTCGACTTGCTCGCCGTCAATCTCGATCAGAAACAGCCCGGCTTTCCGGCCGAGGTCTTGCCCGATTATCTCACCGGTCTCGGCGTGCCGTTTCGGATCATCGAGCAGGACACGTACCGGGTCGTCAAGCGCGTGATTCCGGAAGGCAAGACGATGTGCGGTCTCTGCTCGCGGCTGCGGCGCGGCGCGCTCTATCGTTTCGCCGCCGAGAACGGGATCTCCAAGATCGCGCTCGGCCATCACCGGGACGACATCGTCGAAACGCTGTTCCTGAACCTGTTCTTCGGCGGCAAGTTGAAGGCGATGCCGCCGAAGTTGCTGAGCGAGGACCGGCGGCACATCGTGATCCGGCCGCTCGCCTACGTCGCCGAGCGCGACATCGTCCGCTACGCGCGTGCCCGCGAGTTTCCGTTGATCCCCTGCACCTTGTGCGGCTCGCAGCCCAACATGCAGCGTCTCGCCGTCAAGCGGATGCTCGCGGCCTGGGAGCAGGAGCATCCGGGACGCGTCGATTCCATTTTCTCGGCATTACGCCACGTCTCGCCGTCCCAGCTCGCCGATCCGGACTGCTTCGATTTCGCCGGACTCGAGCGTTTGCGTCAGGATGCACTCACCGCCTCCGGCCAATAGCTTCTGGATCGAGCCGGGGCGAGTGCTCGCGGGCGAATACCCGGGAGGGCGCGATCCGGCAGTCACGCGCCAGCGTCTCGCGGCCTTGCTCGATGCCGGCATCAGCTATTTCATCGACCTCACGCAGAGCGACGAGCTGCCGCCGTATGATCACCTGCTGCCCGCGGTCCGCGCCGACGACGGCCGATACGTGGTGTACGTGCGCAAGCCGATCGGGGGTCACGCGCTGCCCAGTGCGCCAGGGATCATGCGCGACATACTCGATTACCTCGATCGGGCGCTAGAGGTCGGCCACCGGGTCTATGTTCACTGTCATGCCGGGATCGGCCGCACGAACACCGTGCTGGGCTGCTGGCTGCGGCGCGCGGGCTTCACGGGACCCGAGTCGCTCGCGCGCCTCGACGAGCTCCGGCGGTCCAACGAGGGTTCCCGCACGTGGCCGAGCGTCCCGGCCGATCCCGCGCAAGAACGTTACGTGCTGGAGTGGAGTGAACTGGACCTGCGCGACCCCGGCCCGGGTGGCGCGAATCCGGGCGGGGCAGCGTCGGAGGGCGACGCCGCGGCGCTGGAGGGCGGCGCCGAGCTGGATCTCGACGGCGCGCGCAGTTTGCGCAATCGTTATCTCGGTTGCGTGCTCGGCCTCGCCTGCGGCGATGCCATGGGCGCGACGCTGCAATTCCGTAAACCGGGGCAATTCACGCCGATCGGCGATCTGATCGGCGGCGGCCATTGGCAGCTGCCGCCGGGGGCCTGGACCGACGACACCGCCCTGGCGCTATGCGTCGCCGCGAGTTTCGTGGAGCGCGAGGGATTCGACGCCGGCGATCTCCTGCGGCGTTACCGCCGCTGGCAGCAGCAAGGCGAACCCAGCAGCACGGGTCAGTGCGTCGGAATCAGCGCCACCATCGCGGCAGCGTTGCACGCCGAACCCAAGCCGCTGGAGGCGCAACCGCGGGCCGTGCGTTCGAACGCCGAGGCTCTGACCCGCGCCGGGATCGTGACCTTGTTTGCGGCATCGTCGCCCGAAACGGCCGTCGCGTGGGCGCTCGCGACGGTGGCGCTGACCGAGCGCTCGCCCGAGATGGAAATCGCCTGCCGTGACTATGCCTGCCTTTTGCTCGCCGCGCTGCGCGGCGCGAGTCGCGCTACCTTGATCCCGGAAGCCCGTGACATGCGGCGCGCCCTCGGTGCGCAGGGCCGCAGCGTACTCGACGGATCCGCGGCCTGCGAGCCCCTGCAGCTCGTCTTGCGCGCCCTGCAGGCCAGCGTAGGCTTTCGTGACGGACTGGTGCAGGTCGTCAACCAAGGCGGCAACGCCGACATTCACGGGGCGTTGTTCGGCCAGCTCGCGGGCGCGTTCTACGGCCTCGAGGGCATACCGAAACACTGGCGTCGGGCGATTCTGCGGCGCGAGCTGCTCGTCGATACCGCGGATCGGCTTCTGGTCGCGGCGCTCGCGCCGCGCGGCGACTTATGAGAGCGCGGCAACCGGCAAAGACGCGGCGACCTGCAAGGATGCGGGGACCTCCTAAGGACGCGGCGATCTTCAGGGAAACAAGTCCGCGACGTCCACTGCGATTGCGGGGAATGCCAGCGGACTGACGAGGCTGCCGGCCGCATGCTGGGTTTGCTCCAGATACTCGCCGCCCTGCGGTTCGCGAAACACCCGCAAGGCTCTGCCCGGCACGTCCGCGATCCAATACTCGGGGATCGCCGCCCGGGCGTACAAGGCCCGTTTGACGCCAAGATCGAACGCGAGGCTGGTGTCCGATACCTCGATCAGCAGCAGCACGTCGGCCGCCTCGGGGATTTTCCCCGCATAATCGTCGGCCCTCTTCCGCAACACACAGAGGTCCGGTTCCGGCTCCGAGAATTCGTCGACGTCGACCGGGCAGGCCGGCCCCACGATGCCCGCGTCGTCCACCCCGAGAACGAACACCTTCGTCAGACGGTTCAAGACCGACCTGTGTTTCAAGCCGAGAGGCGCCATTTCGAGCATTTCCCCGTTGATCAATTCGATCTTATCCTCGGGGGCCAATACCGCCGCCGCCACCATCTTTTGATAGCGGCTGACGTCGATTCGCCTGCGTTTTCGCGTGGTTTCGGCACTCATGGCGGGTTCCTGGGATGTCGCCCCGCGGCGACGATAAACCAAGATCCTCGCGGCCGGCAAATTGGTGGGCCGGGCGGATCCTCGCGGGGCGCAATTGCGTATACTTTTGCAGTGCCCCACCGAGACCCTCGCAGCCTGCCGAAACGCACCCGCCGCCAGCGGGCGTCCGTGCGCACGCCGTCGACGGGGCACGCCTGGGAATTGCTTTCGGACGAGCAACTGCTCAGTCTGCGGTTTTGCGACCTGCAGCTGCGCATCGAGGGAACGGATCTCGCGTACGCGATCGATCGGCTCTACGCGGAACTCGCGGCGCGGAACATCCGGTTTCGTCCTCATTGTTGGCTCGCGCAGGAGTGGTTCTCGCCCGACGGCGTGCCCGGGATCGCCATCCCGTTCTACCTCGCGCACCCACGGCTCATGGCGCTGGAACGCCGCTACATGCGCGAAGTCGAGGGCGGCAATCGCAATTGGCTGATGCGCATCCTGCGCCACGAGGCAGGCCATGCGATCGACTCCGCCTATCGCCTGCGCCGCCGCCGCCGCTGGCGGGAGGTCTTCGGACCCGCGTCCCTGCCATACCCCGATGCCTATCGGCCGCGTCCGGGCAGCCGCCGTTTCGTGCAGCACCTGGGTGCGTGGTATGCCCAGGCCCATCCGACCGAGGATTTCGCCGAAACCTTCGCCGTCTGGCTGAAGCCGCGGTCCCCTTGGCGTCGCGAATACATCGGGTGGCCCGCTTACGCCAAACTGGAATTCATCGAGTCCCTCGCCGGCGAGATCAGCCGGGTCAAACCGAAAGTGTCGGATCGCAGCCGTATCGAGGACATCGCCGAGGACACCCGGAGCCTGCGCGAGCATTACGAGCAGAAGCACAGCCGCTACCGGCTGCCGCGGCGGTCCGGCGCCGACGAGTTGCTGCTCAAGGTGTTCGCGCCCGCACCCGCGCGCCGCGACCGGCTCAAGGCGGTGACCGTGGTGCGCGAGCGGCGCAATCAGCTGCGCCGGGAACTGGTCGCCTCGGGCGTCTTCAGCGAATACCTCGTCCACCAGGTCCTGCGTCTCGTGCTCGAGCGCTGCGAGGACCTGGGACTGTACGTGCGTGGCCCGCGCCGCGAACTCCAAGCGCATCTGACCTGGCTGGTCGGGCGGCTCGCCGAGTCTTACGAGGAACGGCAGCTGCCGCGGGTCGCGCTTTGAGGAAACTTCGCGTTCTCGTGATCGTGCACTCCACGCTGGTGCCGCCGAACTCGCTCGAAGGCGCCACGGAGAAGGAGATCGAGGAATGGAGAACCGAGTACGACGTCATCTCGCATCTCAAGGGCGCCGGCCACGAAGTGCGGCCGATCGGGATCAGCGACAGCCTCTCGGAGTTGCGCAGAGAGATCATCGATTGGCGGCCCGACATCGTCTTCAACCTGCTCGAGGAGTTCGACGGCATCGGCACCTACGATCAGCACGTCGTCGCGTTCCTCGAACTCATGCGCCAGCCCTACACGGGATGCAACCCGCGCGGAATGCTGCTCTCGCGCGACAAGGTGCTGTCGAAACAGCTGTTGTCCTATCACCGCATCCCGACGCCGCAGTTCCTGGTTTTTCCGCGCGGCAAAAGGCTGCGCATCCCGCGCAAGCTGCGCTATCCGCTGTTCGTCAAATCCTCGACCGAGGATGCCTCGCTCGGCATCGCACACGCCTCCGTCGTCGCCGACGAACGGCAGCTGCGTGAGCGGATCGCGTTCATGCACGAACAAATTCACTCCGACGCGCTGGTCGAGGAATACATCGAGGGCCGCGAGCTGTACGTGGGGGTGCTCGGCAACGACCGGCTCAAGGTCCTGCCGCCCTGGGAGATGAGCTTCGGCTCCCTGCCCGAGAACCTGCCCGCGATCGCCACGCGCAAGGTGAAATGGGACAGGCGCTACCAGGAGAAGTACGGCATCACGACGGCCGCGGCGGCAGAACTTCCGGAGGGCACCGCGGCGCGACTGGATCAGCTTTGCAAGCGGATCTTTCGCGCCCTGCATTTGACCGGCTATGCGCGCATGGATTTTCGCCTGCGCGACGACGGCGAACTGTTCGTCCTGGAGGCGAACGCGAATCCCAATCTGTCCGCCCACGAGGACTTCGCGCAATCGGCGCGGCCGGCGGGATTCGACTACGAGGCGCTGCTGCACCGGATCGTGCAGCTGGGCGAGGCGTACCCGGCCGCCTGGCGCGCGCTCGAGGCCTAACGACCCGCCATCGAGACGCGCGCGCCAGGGCCCGGTGGGTCAGGGCAGCCGCGTCCAGCGGTTCATCCACGCGATCACCGTGTCGTACCACTCGACGCGGTTCGCGGGCTTCAGAACCCAGTGATTTTCGTTCGGGAAATAAAGCAGCTGGCTCGGGATGCCGCGCCGCTGCAGGGCGGTGAACACGCTGAGTCCTTGCTCGAGCGGCACGCGATAGTCGAGCTGACCCTGAATGACCAGCGTGGGCGTGCGCCAGTTCTTGACGTAATCGACGGGATTGAACTTCGCGAAGCCCGCGGGGTTCTCGTACTCCGGACCGCCCATCTCCCATTCCGGAAACCAGAGTTCCTCGGTCGAGTAGTACATCGCGCGATTGTCGAAGATGCCGTCGTGGGAGACCAGGCATTTGAACCCATCGGGCCACTGGCCCGCGATCCAATTGATCATGAAACCGCCATAGGAGCCCCCGAGCGCGCAGGCCCGCGTTCCATCGAGGAAGGCGAATTGCCCGAGCGCCGCGGCGAATCCCGCCCGCAGATCCACCAGCGGCTTGCCGCCCCAGTCGCCGCTGATCGAGTCGGTGAACGCCTGGCCGTAGCCTGTCGAACCATGGAAATCGATCATGACGACGCCGTAGCCGGCGCCGGCCAGCATCTGGGCATTCCAGCGCCAGTGCCATTCGTTGCCCATGCTGCCCTGGGGGCCGCCGTGCACGACGAGGGCGACCGGCACCTGCTGGCCGGCCTTCAATCCCGCGGGTTTGACCACGTAGCCGAACACCGTCTCGTCGTTCCAGCCCGCAAAGTTGAACTGCGTGTACTCGCCGAGCTGCACCTCCGCGAGCGCCGCCTGATTGATCCGCGTCAATTGCTGGGTCTTGCCGCCGCCGAATCCGACCGCATACAAGTCCGCGGGACTCGACAGCGTGCTGTGCGTGAAAAAAACTTTCTGAGGTGCGACGCTGAAGCTCTCGACCTTGCCTTCGCCGGTGATCGCGGACGAGCGGCCCGTCGCGACGTCGATCGCCCAGAGCGGGTGCTGACCCAGATGATCCGTGGTCGCGAACAGCGTCTTGCCGTCTCGGGCCCAGGCGAACTCGGTGATCGAGCGGTCCCACTTCGCGGTCAAGGCGCGCTTCGTTCCCCCGCTCAAATCGAGCAACACGAGATGCGCCCGATCCGACTCGAATCCAGGCCGTTCGCTGGCGAGATACGCGAGCGTCTTGCCGTCGGGAGAGAAGGCGGGTTGCGCATCGGCGGCAGGATTGTCGGCCGTGAGATTCGTCACCGGTCCCCCGGCGGCGGACACCGAATACAGATCGAAATTGGTGGACCAGGCCTCGCCGGCGCCCGCGACGCGGGCGGCGAAGACGACGCGGCTACCGTCGGGACTGACGGTGTAATCCTCGGTTCCGCCGAAGGGTTTTCCCGGCACGTCGGCGTCCACGGCGGCCGTGAGATTGCGTGCCGTACCCGTCGCGTGTCCGCGAGAATCGAGATCGAGCGCGAACAATTGCGAGCGGCGCCCGTCTCCCCAGCTGTCCCAGTGACGCACGAACAGTCCGTCGTAGACGACCCCCGTGGCGGTCGCATGCGCGGCGGTCTCGAGGCGCTGTCCGGTGCAGGCGAGATCCTCGCAATCGCGGAACACCTCGAGACCGACGAAGATACGGTCGCCGTTCGGCGAGACCCGAAAGCTGCCGACGGGCAGTGGCAGATCGGTGACCTGGGCCGCCTCGGCGCCCTGGCTCGTGATCCGCCAGACTTGGGTGCTGCCGCTGCGATCCGAGAGAAAATAGATCGACCGGCCATCCCGGCTCCACGCGGCCGAACCGTCGTGCGACCCGTCGCTGGTCAGTCGCACCGGTGTGGCGCCGCGCCTCGTCGTGTCCTGCAGCCACAAACCCGTGTAGCCCTTGTTCGCCCGCAAGTCATCGCCGCGCAGCGTGTAGACGACCTGTTTGCCGTCGGGCGAGGCCGCGATCTGCACGATTCGCTTCAGTCCGAGGAAATCGTGGATGTCGAAGGGTCGCGGCTCGGCGGCATGCAGTTGCGCGCCGACGCCGACTCCCGTAAGCCACAGCAGCGCGGCGAGGATGCGGGTCGCGGTCATGAAAGGGTTCCCTGGTATCGGTTGGTATCGGTATTGAACGGCCAAGCCGTCGAATATACTCCAGGACACCATGGAGCACCTCCCGCCACCGCTGGTCCTGAGTCTGGATCTCGACGACACGCTGTGGCCCGTCGCCCCCGTCATCGCGCGGGCGGAGACGGAGCTCTTCGAATGGCTGAGCGGCAGACACCCGGCCGCGGTTCGTGGCCACAGCATCGAGTCGATGCGCCGGCTGCGCGCGGACGTGGGGGAGCGTCATCCCGAGTTCCGCCACGACCTCACCTATCTGCGGCGCCAGGCACTGACCGAGCAATTCGTCGCCGCGGGGCAGGCGCAGTGCCTGGCCGACGAGGCCCTGGAGGTGTTCCTGTCGGCGCGCAATCGCGTCGAGTTCTACCCCGAGGTTCGCGAATCGCTGGCGCGCCTGCGCACCCGTTATCGCCTGTTCGCGCTCAGCAACGGCAACGCCGACCTCGAGCGCTGCGGCCTCGCCGACTATTTCGTCGGGCACGTGACGGCGCGATCGGCCGGCGCCGCGAAACCCGACGCGCGGATCTTCGCGGCCCTGGCGCGGGCCGCCGGCGTCGAGGCACACCGCGTTCTGCACGTCGGCGACGATCCTCTCGCCGACGTCGACGGCGCCCGCCGTGCGGGCATGCAAACCGCATGGCTCAATCGCGACGCGCGCGACTGGCCCGCACATCTCGCGCCGCCCTCGCGCATCGTCACGACGCTCGCCGATCTCGTCTGAGGGTTGGCAGCCAACACCGAAGACTGCTAATTGCAGGACTTCGCCGCGTTCGCGACGAGGAATATGCCTCGTGTGTGAATTTCCACTTCACTTCCGCCGCGCATTGTCGATAGGATCGGGGAAGGTCACAAAGGATGAGAGCATGCAAGCAATGTCTCCAGGGTCCGTCGTAGCCGTCGCGTCGTTGCGTGAATTCTTTCGCGACGCTTTCCATTCCGCGACCGAAAATCAGCATCTGGACATCGACGAACAGGCGGAGGCCTACGTCGTGAACCTGCTGACGATGTTCGCGCGCGCCGAAGCCTTGTATGAGCCCACGCCCGAAGGCCTGCGCATCCGGCCGCTCGCCCACATGCTCGCCGATGCGCTCGAGGCGCCGACCGCGCTGGCACGCCAGCGCAGCCTCCAGCGCCTCGGCGACGTCTCCTTGTTCGTGGCCGGGTTCTTCGCGCGCAGCTTCGCGCGCAAGCTCATCGACATCGACTACCACATCGCGATGGGCGGAAACGCGTACAGCTCGCTCGCGGATACGATGCAGCGTTCCACCGCGGGACGCACCTTCGGCGGCGTCTATGCCGAGCTCGCACAGAAGTTCCAGGGTCTCGTCGATGCGCTCAACGAGGTCAGCGAGATGTCTTACCGGCATACCGACGCCGACGTGCTGCGCTTGTACGAGATCTGGATCAAGACCGGCAGCCGTCGCGCGCACGGGCTGCTGCAACGCCTGGGCGTTCAGCCGGTCCAACACGACGGCAAACTCCGCGAACACTGAGTCGCCATGGTCCTGCGCGGTCTGCAAACCCTGCTGGGAAGCCTCTACGACGTCTCGCTGGAATATGACGTCTACGACTTCCTCGTGACCGATCGGCGCGCGCTCGGCGGCATCACGCCGGCGAACGATGCGCGCGCGCCCGATGAGGAATTGCTGCTCGCCGAGAGCAGCGACGGTGCGGGCATGGCCTTGTACCTGGACGACGGCCTGCTGCGCCGGTTGGAGCTGGCCGACCCGCTCGGTGCTCTGACCGAGGACAATCTCCAGGACTACTGCACGGCGCTCGAAGGGGTCAGTCATTTTCAGTACAGCGCGTGGCGCCTGACGCGCGATGCGCCGGTGTCGCTGCTGGAGCTGGAAACCCAGGCGGAAGTGGACAAATACGTGGCAACGGTATTTCTGGTCGCCGGCCAATGCGGCGGCCGCTATCCGACCGAGGTGCACGCGCGGCTGTTCGATCGGGTCATCTTCGACGCGGCGCTCGAGCCCGCGCAATACGAACGCTACCGCACGGCGCATCGTTGCGCGGCCCGCTACTGCCGCGCGCTCGAGCAGCGCTTCGTGCGCCGGGGTGAGGCGCGCGTCGAGGCCTTGCTGCGGGAATTGCGCCTGTTCTATCGGCTGGGCAGCGCCGCGAAACTGCGTCACGCGACGAACTAGGCCTGGGACCGACTCGGCCCTCGACGGAATCGGGCCGGTCGCGGGTTCAATCCTCGCCGCGCTTGTTGCGCTCGGCCTGACGCTTCAGCGCCAGCCATTCGCCCAGCTTGCGCAGGTCCTTCTTCTTCGGGACCTCCTTGCCACCGAGCTTGCCGCTGTCATACGGGTTGTACCCCTTGAGCGTGCCATGGGGATTGGCACGCGCGACGTCGGCCGGTGTCGGCGCATCGTCGGCGAGCGAGAGGGAGGGGTTGTCGAGTTTTTTCAGCCGCGCGGATGCCGAATCCTTGACGAACTCGCCGGTCTTCACCGCCCATTCCCAGACCGCGTTGCCGCGGTCGTCGAACCCGATCCGACCGGCGGGCTTGCCCGCGGCGGCCTTCGAAGTGGTTCGTGCGTCCTCGGCCTGCTGCGGTGCGGGCGGTCGACGAGATTTTGACGTTTCCTTGGTCATGCGCCAGTGTCGGGGAGACCGGATCGTCAGTTCAATAGGCAGCGGTCAGAATCATGGCGTTCGTCACAGTTGCAGCGCGTGATTTGCGCGCGCCAGGGCGGCGATGGTCTTCCCGTCGTTCCATTCGCCACGCAGCACGTGTTGCAAGGCAACGGAGAACGGCAGCCATTGCAGTTCCAAATCCTCGTCCGCGTCGGGCGTCGCCGTCCCCACGGCCAGATCGCGCGCGAGATAGAGATGGATGACCTCGTTCAGTATTCCGGGTGCCGAGATGTAAGGACCGAGCGGGGTCCACCGTCGGGCCACGATACCGGTCTCCTCGCGCAGTTCCCGCACCGCGCAAACGTCGGGTGACTCGCCGGGATCGAGCTTTCCGGCGGGAATCTCCCAGAGAAAATCCTCGACCCCATGGCGATACTGACGCACGACGCAGACCCGGTTCGCCGCATCCAGGGGAACGACGGCCGCCGCACCCGGGTGCCGGATGAAGTCGAGATCGTATTCCCGCCCGTTGGCGTAGCGCAATCGTTCCGTCGAGACCGCGATCACGCGGCCGGTATGCACATGGTGGCTGGCGATCGTCGTCGGTTTCTGCATGCGGGGTCCTCGGGTGGCGAAGCCGGATGATCCGCGCGCGCCGCGATTCCGGCAAGCAACCCCCCAATTCCCGCGCTTGTGACTCAGCTCCCTGCACCGTCGCCCCGGGTGAGCGATCCTGAGGCGGAGGATGGCGAGCTTCCGTCATCTGGATATGCATACAGCTCATCGGTATAGTCAGCGCATGATCAAATCCAAGGCCACTTCCTTCGATTCCTTGAACGCCCCGCAGCGGCGTGCCGCCACGGCCGGCACGGTCGTCCCCGGCAAGGGCGTCACGGCGGGGCCGATGCTGATCGTTGCGGGTGCCGGCACCGGCAAGACCAACACGCTCGCGCATCGCGTCGCCCATCTGGTGATCAACGGCACCGATCCGGCACGGATCATGATGTTGACCTTCACGCGCCGCGCCGCCGAGGACATGATCACGCGGACCCAGAAGATCGTCTCCGACGTACTCGCGGAGCGCGGCCAGCTCGGCGACCGCAGCGTCCTCTCGCGCATGCTGTGGACCGGAACCTTCCACTCGGTCGCCAATCGGATCCTGCGCCTGTACGCGAAACATCTCGGCCTGCACCCGAGCTTCAGCCTGATGGATCGTACGGATGCCGCGGACCTCATGGACGTCGTGAGGCACGATCTCGGTTTTTCCCAGAAGGAAAAGCGGTTTCCGCGCAAGGACGCCTGTCTCGCGATCTATTCGTACCGCGTCAACACCCGCGTCTCTCTCAAACAGACGATTGCCGACCAATTTCCCTGGGTCGTCGACTGGGAGGCGGACCTCACGCGTCTGTATCGCGAATACGTCGCAAGGAAGCAAAAGAACAACGTCCTCGATTACGACGACCTGTTGCTCTACTGGCACATGATGATGCAGAACCCGACCCTCGCGCAGAATCTCGCCAAGAATTTCGATCACGTGCTCGTCGACGAGTACCAGGACACGAGCACCCTGCAGGGCGAGATCGTTTTCGCACTGAAGCCGGACGGCGCCGGCGTCACCGTGGTCGGGGACGATGCCCAGGCGATCTATTCGTTCCGCGCCGCGGCGGTCGACAACATCCTCGGCTTCCCCGATCGCTATCGGCCGAAGGCGGATGTCGTCGTGCTCTCCCAGAACTACCGGTCGACCCAACCCATACTCGATTGCGCCAATGCGCTCATGGCGGAAGGCGCGCGCCAACACCGCAAGACCTTGATCGGCAATCGCCCCACGAGCCTGAAGCCGTTCTATGTCAGTCTCGAGGATGCGCAGGCGCAGGCCGAATACATCACGCGCAGGATCCTGCAGACGCGCGAGGCGGGCGGCTCGCTGAGGGGGCACGCGATCCTGTTTCGCAGTTCGCATCACAGCGACGTGCTCGAGGTCGAGCTGACGCGGCGCGACATCCCTTACGTGAAGTACGGCGGCCTGAAATTCCTCGACTCCGCTCACGTCAAAGATCTGCTCTCGATCCTGCGCTGGGTCGATAATCCACGCAATCTCGTCGCCGGCTTCCGCGTGCTCAAGCTTCACCCCGGGATCGGTCCTGCGCATGCCAAGCAGGCGCTCGATCACCTCGAAGCGCATGCGCACTCGATCAAGAGTCTGCGCGACTTCGATGCGCCGCAGGCCGTGAAGATGGAGTGGAAGAGGTTTTGCGAACTGCTCGAGAGGCTAGCCGACCCGCAGACGCAATGGCCCGGACAGGTCGGCCTCGTGCGCGACTGGTACAAACCGCAGCTCGAACGCCTCTACGACGCCTCCTGGGCCAGAGTGGGCGACCTCGACCAACTCGAGCAGCTGGGTGCGCAGCATGCGACACGGGAGCGGTTCTTGAGTGAGCTCACGCTGGATCCGCCGTCCGCGACCGGCGACAAGGCGGGACGCGCGAGCAAGGACGAAGACTACGTGATCCTCTCGACGATCCACTCCGCCAAGGGCCAGGAATGGGACCACGTGTACGTCCTCAATGTCGCCGACGGTAACTTTCCCTCGGAATTTGCGATCGGCAAACCGGATCTCGTGGAGGAGGAGCGGCGGCTGCTCTACGTCGCCATGACACGGGCGCGCAACGAGCTACATCTGTGCGTTCCGCTGCGCTATTCGGTGACGCAGCAGGCGAAGGACGGGGACGCGCACGTCTATGGTGCGAAAAGCCGATTCATGACCGACAAGGTCTTGGACTGCCTGGAAAAAACCACGTACACCAGTCTGCGCGGCGCGGAGACGCTGCGCGCCGCCGCAGAAGCGGGTGCCGAGTCCGCAAAAGTCGATGTCGTCGGGCAGCTGAAAGACATGTGGTAGCGGGGTCGGATCCCAGCGGCTCGCGGATCCGACCCCGACCATCGCCATTTGCGGACGGACTCGGGCCGCCCGACTCGGGGCTCACCAGCGGCGCGGGCCCCCGCCACCACCGCCACCGCCGCCCGGAGGTTTCGATCGCGGCGCGCGCTCTTGCGCTTCGTTGACCCGCAGAGGCCGGCCTCCCAACTGAAAGCCGTTCGTCTGCTGAATCGCGTTTTGCGCTTCGCCGGCGGCCATGTCGACGAATGCGAATCCCCGGGGGCGTCCGGTCTCGCGATCGTTGATGAGTTTGACTGAGTCGACTTTGCCGTAGCGCTCGAACAAGCTACGCACTTCGTCTTCCGTGGCGGTGAATGGCAGATTGCCAACGTAAATCGTCGTCATTCAACTGGTCTCACTGACAGTGCGCGCAATGTGCGGGCTGGTCCCGTTCGCGCGCGGTTTCAACACGCAGACCAACCCGCGAAATCCGCGACGAAGGCCTGTACCTCCGGCCGTGCACCGATCAACTTCGGCTGGACAATCACAACGAAATCCCGCGTTGACCCAAGGGAACGAACCTTCGTTCCGATGCTACGCCAGGGATTTCTGCTTGGCAAACCGAACATCGGGGCCGATCCGGACCTGTCAGAAGACGCTGACCCGCAGTCGTTTCCGGGCCAACCCGGGCCATTGTCGGGGGGCCTATTCCACTTCTAGGTAGGCATATCCATTGAGTTCGTTTTCGTAAAACCGCTTGGCCGCCTGGGCCTCGGCGAGACTCATGAGGCCGTGGAGCACCGCCCGTTCGCAATCCCTCGCCAAGCGGGGGTAGAGCTCGTCGGTGTCGTATTCCATATAGGCCAGCACCTTGGTCGCGGTGTCGCCCTTGACGATTTCCTCGATCCACCACCCGCCCGCTTCCTGCAGACGAATGTGAACGACATGGGTATCGCCGAACAGATTGTGCAAGTCGCCCAAGGTCTCCTGGTACGCACCCACCAGGAATGCCGCGAGGTAGTAAGGATCGGGCGGCAGCAGTTCGTGCAGCTCCAGCGTACGTTTGGTTTCGCGCGGGTGCACGAAGCGATCGATCTTGCCATCCGAGTCGCAGGTGATGTCGGCGAGCACGGCGTTGCGGGCCGGTCGCTCGTCCAGTCTTTGGATCGGCATGATCGGAAACAGCTGGCCGATGGCCCAGCTGTCGGGCAAGGACTGAAAAACCGAGAAATTACAGAAATAGATGTCGCTGAGCGTGGCTTCGAGGTTTTCGAGTTCCTCGGGCACCTTGTCGAGCTTGCGGCAGAATTCGCGGATTTTCGTACACGTCGCCCAGTAGAGCTTCTCGGCCAGGCCGCGGAACTCCAGGCTCAGATAGCCGAGATTGAACATCTGCAGCGCTTGTTCCCGCGCCTGCAGGGCGTCGTGGTAGCACTCGACCAGCCGGCGCTCGTTGACCGAGCGGTAACTGTCGAACAGGTCGCGCACGGGCTGCGGCACTTCCTCGCGGCCGTGGTAGTCGTCCTCCGCGCGGCCCGTGACGTTGAACCGGTCCAATTTCGAAGAGCCCAGGATGTCGAATACCAACACGCTATGATGCGCCGCGATCGCACGCCCGGATTCGCTCACGATCATCGGATGCGGTACGTCGCGGGCATCGCAGACGCTCTTGATGCGGTAGACGACGTCGCTCGCGTACTCGTTGAGCGTGTAGTTCATCGAAGACTCGTAATTCGTGCCGCTGCCGTCGTAATCGACGCCGAGGCCGCCCCCGATGTCGATGTACTGCAGTCCGGCGCCCATCAGCTTCAGCTCCGCGTACACGTGCGCGAGTTCGTTGATCGCGTCCTTGACGCGACGAATGTCCTGCAGCTGACTGCCGGGGTGGCAGTGCACGAGCTGCAGACAATCGAGCATGTTCCGTTCCCGCAGCAACGCGTGCAGATCGAGGATCTCGCTGATGAACAGACCGAACTTGGATTTCTCTCCCGCCGATTCGCGCCAGCGACCGGCTCCCTCGCTCGCGAGTTTCACGCGCACACCGAGCTTGGGACGCACGCCGTACTTTTCGGCATGCTTCAGGATCAGATGGATCTCTTCGAAGTTTTCGATGACGGGAATGATGGTCCGGCCGAGTTTCGTCGCGATGATCACCGCTTCGATGTAGCTGTCGTCCTTGAAGCCGTTGCAGACGACCAGCCGATCCGGCGCGTCCTCGGTCAGTGACATCACGGCGAGCAGCTCCGGCTTGGACCCGACTTCGAGTCCGAATCCGAATTCCTTGCCGTAGCGGTAGACCTCCTCGACGACCAGGCGTTGCTGATTCACCTTGATCGGAAAAACCGCCGCGTAGCGATTCTTGTAATCGTTCTCGGCGATCGCGTTGCTGAAGGCATCGGCGAGGTGCCGCAGGCGATGGGCGAGAATGTCGGAAAAGCGGATCACCACCGGGGTGTGCAGATCGCGCGCCTTGAGTCCTTGGACGACGTCGTAGAGATCGATTTCGTGCGCCGGGTCCATGCTCGGCCGGATCACGACGTGCCCGGCGGCATTGATCGAGAAATACCCCTTGCCCCAGGCTTCGACCTGATAGAGATCCAAGGAGTTTTCGATCTTCCAGGGTTGGCTGACGGAGAGTTTGCGGGCAGGTGTGTTCATGTGGCGCGAACGATAACAAATTGCGGCGCCCTGTAAATGAAGCTTTTGTACGTCTTACGGCTCGAAGCCCTTGGCGACTCCGCGGGACGGATCCCGGATCCATTCGCTCCACGAGCCGGCGTAGAGACGCGCGCCGTGGAGTCCCGCATGTTCCAAGGCGAGCAGATTGTGACAGGCCGTCACCCCGGACCCGCACATCGAGATCACCGCCGTGGGGGGCGTGCCCTGGAGAAACGCCAGCCAGCGTTCACGCAGCGCGGCGGCGGGCAGGAATTTTCCGTCCGAGCCCAGGTTCTGCGTAAACGGAAAGTTGCGTGCCGACGGCACGTGGCCGGCGACCGTGTCCAGTGGTTCGACGGTTCCGGCATAGCGCTCCGGTGCGCGGGCATCGATCAGCAGCGACCGTCCGGTGCCGATCGCCTCGGCCACCGCCTCGGTGCTGAGCGGGATGGCGGCATCCGCGATCGGCGGGGCCACGCCGCCCGGCGCGTTGCCCTGCGCCGCGTCGGGTGCCGGCGCTCCGTCCTCGGTCGCGCCGCCGGCGGCCAACCAGGCGGCGTATCCACCATCGAGCACCGACGCGCGGCTGTGCCCCACCCAGCGCGCCAGCCACCACAATCGCGCCGCGAACGCGCCATTGCCGGCGTCGTAGGCGACGAGGTCGGTGTGCGCCTCGACGCCGAGCCGCCGCAGAAACCCCGCGAAGTCGGCCGCCTCGGGGAGTGGATGGCGACCCGTCCGGGGCCCGGGCGGCGAGGAGAGGTCGAGATTCAGGTCGGCGTAGACGGACCCGGGTATCCGTGAAGTCAGATGAGCCGAGCGGCCAGCCATCGGCGCCGCCAGATCGAAGCGGCAATCCACGACGACGAGCGATGCATCACCCAGCCTGGCGGCGAGCGAGGGCACATCGATCAGCGTCGTCGGTGTCATGTTTCCGAGCTTAGCGCGGCGCCGCCGCGAGTTCATCCGCTACAATCCCAGGCATGGCGATCACGCTCTATTGGGGTAGCGGCAGCCCGTTTTCGTGGCGGGTGTTGCTCGCGCTCGAGCACAAGGGGCTGCAGTACGAGTCCCAGCTGCTGCATTTCGACAAACAAGAGCACCAATCCCCCCAGATGCTGAGGCTCAACCCGCGAGGGCGGGTGCCGGTGCTGCGCGATGGCGACTACGTCGTCTTCGAATCGATCGCCGTGCTCTACTACCTCGACGTGAAGTACCGCCAGGCGCCGATCTTCGGGCTGTCGCCCGAGGAGGCCGGTGTGATCATGCGTGTCATCTGTGAATTTCAGGCCTACGCCGAACCCGCGCTGGCGAAGATCACCGCCGCGATCTTCGCGAACCAGGTCGCGGCCCAGATCGACGAACTGACCGATGCAATGCACGTCGTCGCACGCGAGGCGCGGACGATCGAAGGACGGCTCAGCAAGGAATGCTGGATCGTGGGCGAGCATTATTCCGCGACGGACATGGTCATTTTTCCCTGGATTCAACTCCTGCGCCGCGCGCTCGATCGCAGCGCCGCGGCCGAGCTCGGCGCCCGTTTCCTGCCGATGGAGCGCAATTATCCGGCGCTCGCCCGCTGGATCGAGCGCATCGAGTCCCTCCCCGGCTATCAGCGTACCTACCCCCCGCATTGGCGCGACCCTTGAGCCTTGCGCTCGCGGGCGGGTACCCTGTCCCTCTTTTGACTAAGGAGAACGCAGCATGAGGAGTAAAAACATGAGAATGACGTTATGAGCGAACACGAAGTGCATGTGAAATTTGCGGGCAAGATCGTATTCGTCGGTTTCGGCAGCATCGGCCAGGGGGTACTGCCGCTCATCTTGCGTCACATAGGCACTTCGTCGGACCGCATCACGATCGTCACCGCCGAAGCCAAGGGACGCAGCGAAGCCGAAGGGTTCGGGGTGACATTCGTGCAGTCGCCGCTCACGCGCGACAACTACCGGCGGATCCTCGAGCCGCTGCTCGGGCCGGGTGATTTTCTTCTCAATTTGTCCGTCGACGTGTCGAGCATCGACTTGATACGGCTGGCGCGGGAGCGCGGGGCCCTGTACCTCGATACCTGCATCGAGCCCTGGGCCGGCGGCTACACCGACACCACGCTGTCGGTCGCGGATCGCAGCAATTATCGGCTGCGCCTCGATGCCCTCGCGCTGCGCGACGAGGGTCCACCGGGACCCACGGCGGTGCTCACCCATGGCGCGAATCCGGGACTGGTCTCGCATCTGGTCAAACAGGCCTTGCTGAACATCGCGCGCGACACCGGCGTCGATGCCGGCAGGCCGCGAGACCGCGAGGAATGGGCCCGGCTGGCGCAAACGCTCGGCATCAAGGTGATGCACATCGCCGAGCGCGACAGTCAAATCGCAAACGTTCCGAAGCTCGCCAACGAATTCGTCAACACCTGGTCGGTCGATGGCTTCGTCAGCGAGGGCGCACAGCCCGCGGAATTGGGGTGGGGCAGCCACGAACGGCACTTCCCGGTCGACGGCGGCCGGCATACCCGCGGCTCCGGCTGCGCCATCTATCTGCAACGTCCCGGAGCGAGCACCCGCGTGCGGACTTGGACGCCCGCGGCGGGACATTTTCACGGCTTCCTGATCACGCATTCCGAGGCGATATCTCTCGCCGACTACTACACGGTGCGGGACCCGGCGACGGGACAGGCGGTCTACCGCCCGACCGCGCACTATGCCTACCATCCGAGCGACGCGGCCGTGTTGTCGGTGCACGAGTTCGCCGGGCGCAATTGGCATCTCCAGGACCACAAGCGGATCATGCTCGACGAGATCACCGGTGGGATCGACGAGCTCGGCGTGCTGCTCGCCGGGCATGCCAAGAATGCTTATTGGTTCGGGTCGCAGCTGTCCGTGGAAGAGGCGCGCAGCCTTGCACCATACAACAGCGCGACCAGCCTGCAGGTGACCTCGGCGGCGCTGTCGGGGATGATCTGGGCCATGGAAAATCCCGATCGCGGCATCGTCGAACCGGACGAGATCGATTTCGAGCGGCCGCTGCAGATCTGCCGCCCCTATCTCGGCAAATTGGTCGGGCAGTACACGGATTGGACTCCCTTGTATCAGCGCGGCGAGCTGTTCGCGGAGGATCTGGATGTCGAGGACCCCTGGCAGTTCAAGAACGTCCGCGTCATCTGACCCTCAAGCAAGGTCCGTCCGGGGGCCATAGCGTATGTCGACGATCGTCATACGCTGTGGCCCCTGCGGCAGGACAACCGTCGGTTCGTCGCCCAGCCTCTTGCCCATCAGCGTCTTGCCGAGCGGCGAATCCATGCTCACGTAGTCCTCCGCCATGTCGAATTCGTCCGGCCCCACGATCCGATACCAGCGCTGTTCGCCCGTCTCGTGCGCCAGCCGTACCCACGCGCCGAAGTACACGCGCGTCGGATCGCGCCGCTGACCCCCGGCGGTCGCATCGACGATCGTCATGCCGTCCAGCCGCTTGCGCAGGAAGCGCACCCGGGCGTCGATCTCGTGCAAGCGCTTCTTTCCGTACGTGTACTCCGCATTCTCGCTCCGGTCCCCCTGCGCAGCCGCCTCGGACACGGCCTGCGTCACCCGCGGGCGTTCCTCGAGCCACAGTCGGTCCAATTCCTCGCGCAGGCGACGGGCGCCCTCCGGGGTGATGTACTGGGAGCCTGGAATCGTGGGGGGTCGGTATCTGGACACGCGGCGCTTGACCTTCATGCGGCTGGATTGCGGGGATTGTGACGGGCTTCCCGGCAAGACGGGCTCCATTGAGCATGGGTTCACAGCCAAAGCAGCCCGAAGATTCCTAAGCTTCGAACCCATGAGCCTCAAATATTACACGCACTTCATCGCGCATCTGAAAGGCGCCATGGAATACAGCGAATACCGGGGCGTCGTCGAATTGCTGGGCGAGTCCGGTTGCGTGCAGAAGGACCGCGAGATCGCCCGGGTGCTGGCGAACAGTTTCGACCTCGAGGAAAACGACATTCAAGTGCTCCAGTGGGACCAAGTCCACTGACGCGCCCCCTCAAGATCCCCTAGCGGGCTTTACTTCCCTTCATCGAAGTCCGCACCTCGGCCCCGAGATAAACTCTCGGGGCTTTTTTTTGCGGTGCTAAACTCGGGGCGCGCCCACGCTCCGGAGCGCCAGGGAGGAAGGGAACGATGCTAGCAAACACGATGCGCCGCGCAGGCGTGTGGGGATTGTTCGTGGCCGCCGCGCTCTGTTCGGGCTGCGGTTACAACACGATTCAAGCGCAGGACGAACAGGTCAAGGCCGCCTGGTCCGAGGTCGTCAATCAATACCAGCGCCGCGCCGACCTCATCCCGAATCTCGTCAAGACGGTGGAGGGGTACGCGAGCCAGGAACGCGAGGTGCTCCTCGGCGTGACCGAGGCACGCGCCCGCGTCGGCTCGATCCAGGCCACGCCCGAGCTCGTCAATGACCCGCAGGCCTTCGCCAAATTCCAGGCCGCCCAGGGACAGCTCACCAGCGCGCTGTCGCGTCTGCTCGTGGTCACCGAGAATTATCCGGATCTGAAGTCGAACCAGAACTTTCGCGATTTTCAGGCGCAGCTGGAGGGCACCGAGAACCGCATCACCGTGGCGCGTAACCGCTACATCGCCGCCGTGCAGACCTACAACACGACGATCCGCTCGGTTCCCGCCAACTTCACCGCGATGGCCTTCGGCTACAAACCGAAGGAGAACTTCACGGTGGACAACGAGGCGGCGATCTCGAAGGCTCCCAGCGTCGATTTCGGCGGCGCGAGCGCCCCGGCACCGGCGTCCTCAGAAAAACCCTAAGTTGCGAACGACCCGTTCGGCGCTGGTCCTGCTCCTCGCCCTCGTCGCGGCCGTGCCGGCGGCTGCGCAGGTTGCGGTGCCCGCCCTGACGGGCCGCGTCGTCGATCTGACGGGAACCCTGTCGGGCGCCGCGGTCTCCCGCATCGAGAACGAGCTCGCCGACTTCGAAACGAAGAAGGGTTCGCAGATCAGCGTGCTGATCGTGCCGACGACCGAGCCCGAGGACATCGAGCAATTCGGCATCCGCGTAGCCGACCGGTGGAAACTGGGCCGCAAGAACGTCGATGACGGCGCGATCTTGCTCGTCGCCAAGCAGGATCGTCGCGTGCGCATCGAAGTCGGCACCGGGCTCGAGGGGGTGCTGCCCGACGCCATCGCGAGCCGGATCGTCGGCGACACGATCACACCGCTGTTCAAGCAGGGCAACTTCGATGGTGGCGTCGAGGCAGGCGTCGACCGGATGATCGCGGTCATCGATGGGGAACCCCTACCGGCGCCCGACAAGCAGTGGGAGCATCCCGCTCCTCTCGGCAATCTGCTGCCGCTGTTGTTGGTCGGCACCGTCCTCGTCGGTGGCGTGCTGCGCGCGGTGCTCGGCCGCTTGCTGGGCTCGCTTGCGACCGGCGTGCTCGCCGGCGCCGCCGCCTGGGTGATCACCCATCTGATCCTCGTCGGGCTGTTCGCCGCGACGCTCGGCTTCGGTCTGGCCCTGTTTCTCGGCGCGACGCGCGGCTGGTCCACGGGGG
>Ga0209208_10003380_pt1 | contig 22866 bp, 24 predicted proteins | sample S1TSphfallax_3_FD_187694 | JGI IMG/M metagenome (GOLD analysis project Ga0209208, IMG submission 187694) | Host-associated microbial communities from peat moss isolated from Minnesota, USA - S1T2_Fd - Sphagnum fallax MG (SPAdes) (version 2) | ecosystem: Host-associated > Plants > Peat moss >...
ATAAAAAAACAACATCCACATGGCGCACATGACTTCCACATTAATATGTGAAAGTCAAGACACCAAGACCAAATCCAATCCCTAAACTTTCCCCTTTAAACAAATTACCCAAGTAATTATCAAATTACTCAACAAGTTACAAGTCCACCTACTTGACAAAATTGAAAACATAAAAACAGTCTTGGAAAGGTTCTACAAATCTATCACCATTTGCTGAATCTTTCTTGGGATGCTTACACATGACACAACATCAAAAATTTGAAAATAAAAATATTGGGCCAAGAAATTAAAGAAGATAATAAGAATTCTTGGGGCCAACAATTGGTGGCAGGGTTTCTTTTCCAATTTTGTGATTATGCCAAGGTGGCTATCATCTCCAAAGTGATTTAGCCAAATTTGGTCACATGTACTGATATGTAACTGGGAAAAAATAAAATTCCTTTAACATTTTTGGCTACGTCTTGGAACTAATAATAAAAATCTAGCGATTGGTAGAATTTTCTTTTCGAAATCTAGCAAATTTGGGCTATTTTTTTCATGGAAAATCCTTCCTATACGTCTAAATCATATTTTTCAGGTAGGGATTTGACGAAAATTCGACAGTAAAAGAAACTCTGGTTGGTGGCATTCTTTTCAGATGGTTTAATTATAATTGCACTTTGGATTATATACAATGATTATTTTGTGGCAATAATTGCTCTCCAAAAACAAGTTAAAGGTCTCAAGATATCAAGTTTTCATGCATATTATGCAACAATGTTTTGCAGCTTTTTTTATTGTGAAATGTTGTGTACTATGGATGTAAAGTTACAAAATGAATGAAATTGAAAAAATGATGGCATGGCATGGCATGGATAAAAGTTACACAATAGATGAAGAGTTGAAAAAGTTCATGTGACTCCTATTTTGTGCTTGTTGGAAGTTGCCTAATCATAACTGCCACCAGCCATGATGCTAGTTAACTCCAAAAAAATCAGTGTTGGGCAAGTATACAAATGCTATTATATCATCTCAAGGTAAAGGTATATAGATTTCAAAAATTTCTCAGAAAGGTAAGGGTAATATGTAAGCTTCGCAAAATTATGAACTCAGGCAAGGGTAAAGGTAAATGATGAATATTTATCCTGTTCAGAAGGTAAGAGAAGGGATAAATGTTTCACACTATCCCCTTATGTACCATGTGGGTATAAGGATTTAAACAGAAGGTAAATAGAATATTTACACAAACCACACCTTTGAAAGTGGAGAAAAATAATAATTGTTGCAAAAATTAACATATGAAATTTTAATCATTTTATAACGACATTGAATGAAACCAATCAATAGCCATAAGAATACATTCAAAACATTCTTATTGGCAAATGATACTAACATTTCCAAAGGTTGTATGAACATTTGGTAACACTTTTGTTCAATGTATTGATTAGATATAAAATGTCAAAAGTAAGTATGTTCAATACTTAGAGCATGCCCGCTTCTCCATATGTAATTTTTTGAAAAGAACAATCCTATAAAGCTTTATTAAAATATAAACTGTAGATTAGGGAAATGTACAAAGGAGCAAAATTAAGGAAAAGGGAGATATGACAGGAAATCAAGTTGGTTCAAAGTAGCTAGTAAAAAAATTTCATGTTCATAATCGATCAGTTGTGGGAGGTCGGCCATATTTACATATAAAAAATTGACGATTTGCGATAGATCAGTAGTGGTGATGAGAGGTGTGTTTAGTGGAGGTAGGCCTGAAGGCTCAAAACGCAATCTGAAATTTCAGAGCGCCACGTGGCATCATTTTTAACAGCTTCAAAGCCAGGGTGAACCAGCACCCATGTTGGTACCTTGACCTTTTTCAGTGAGGCCTCTCAATGGCCATATTAAGCCCAAAAAATGTTAAATCTGAACTCAGACACCCTGATTTAGTCTAAGCATGGAATATTTGTAATGTTTAGAAATAATTTAAATGGATTGGCTTGGGTTCACCCAAAGACTCTCAAGTCACTATGCCCTTGTTGGCTGATTGAATATCATTGAAACTATTTAATTGCTAGATGGGAATTTGAAAAAGTTTCTCAGAGTCCACAATCTTTTTATAAAAACAATCAAGGCATCGAGGCTAGTGTTGCCCTGTTATTGGGGAATTGTGTTGTAATAAATATGTTGGGTACTAATAAAGGGCACAATGACAGGCTATTGTAACCTACACGCCGGTTCTCACTAGCAGCAATTTTTATTTTGGGAAAAAAAAAATAGGTGAGCTAGAGTTGCACAAGAAGTCCAAGCTTGATGTACCATATAATTCATAAGGCTCTTGTGAAAATCCCCTCCGATCTCATTTATATCATTGAATCCATCAAAGACATGTCTGTGGACATCAATTGCAGAAAGCATCCAGGTGCTGAAGAAGACTTATGTATGCCAGTGATTTTGCAGCTGCTGCTAGCTTGTTTATCCCAACGCCCCCCCCCCCCGCCCATGTAGTAGGCTAAGTAGTTTTCAGTTTTCTGGCAGGCAGCTTGGTCTACAACGTTAGAGAACAACAGTCTGTTGAGATCCTATAAATAGTCCAACTGTTCCAAATTAGTACTATTTTTTTCTCAAAGTCTCATACTGTGACTAGCAATCATTTAGTGTGTTTGTAGTTGCAGGAAACAACAGGCTATGTGAAATTTTTGAAGTCCTCGCCTCTTCTTAATAGGTAATGAACTAGGTAATATTGCAAAGGAAGAGTGTAATATCATCATCCGCTCTATTTGTGTTGACTCTCTCTAGTGACCCAAGCTGACAACGTTTAGGTTAGTGCTGCAGGAGCAGTACTACTTTACTTGAGAGACAGACAGATGTAGTCAATAAAAGATGGCATTAGGCCTACCTCCACTCCTAGAAGGGACCAACTAGTTTGAAGGGGTGAAAGTCGAAAAATGGTTAAGCCTATGGCTGTTGCCCAACTTAAGATGGAAAACACTTGTATCCTTTGTAATGTGATTGAAATTTTTTGACGAAGAAAGATGAACAAGGTAGAAAGATGAAAGCCCTATGGTCTCTTCAAGCTCCAAATGGCATTGGCACAATTTTTTTGGTCTTAATATGGCCACTAAGAGGCTGCTTCTTATGGTAAAGCCACTCTACTGCCAGTGGAAAATTTATGTGTTATAAATTGTTGTCCACATACACTAGAAGTTTTTGGCAAATCTTTATGTAAGTATAGTAGACTTGTCCTCATCTTTCCCAAGGATGTCAAACATACGAACATACACCCATGGTTCATCCTCCTGCCATACGTCTAAGGCCCAAAATGGAAACCAATACAAGTATGCCAAAAAGAAAATTCTTGCAGCCAATGAAGTGAGGTAGCATGCATCGAAGGGGCCCATGTTGTTTTCTTGTGGGAGTGGGAGTGTTGGATTATTTTTGTTGTTCTCAATGTGTTCCCATGAAATTCCCATTGTGTTCCCGTCAAGTTCTCAATGAGTTCTTATCATTTTCCTCAAGTGTTTGATGTGTTCCCAATAGCTCCTCACTTAATCCCAAATCCTTTGCCCTAATTTTTACTCTTGCAATTTACATAACCAATCCAAAGGAGGAGATTACAACATATTTATTTTGAGACTGTTGAAAAGTTGATTAATTTTTTTGTGATGCGCCAATGAAAGTAGTCATTTCTTATGTGAACCACTGCACAAGGCACGTCACTATACAATAGTTAGCAAAACGGCCCTAAATGTTTTGTTACACAGTCAACTACTTATGGTTGAATGTCTCCTATGAAATTGATGTGTTCAATTTTTGGAAGGAAAAAAAAAGGCCAAAATATTGCTTTTTATGTTCATTGATGAGTGTAAAACTGAAGGGGCATGGATAATTCTCACCGAATTCATGGTCTCATAACATTATTAATGGGAGGTTTTGTGAACACAATCAACAGTAAAAATGATTATAAATCGTGAACATGTGAAAGGGAGGAAGAGAGGGTGCGGGGGAGTTTGTTATTGTTTGGTATTGGAGTTTTTGGGGTTGAATTATAAAAAGGCATTATACATTTGCAAAGTTTTTGTGTAGTATTGGTGGGTTGGGTGTTCATTATAACAGGGAAAGGTAAGAAGGAGACATTTTTTCTATTCAATGTTTGGGGTGTTTTGAAATAATTTTATATAGGGTATGGAGCATTGTCTCAAACTTTGTTTAAAATTGGGCACATTGGCTGTCCCACTTGAAAGAAACAACTGATCACACAAATATGAAAAAAAACTTAATAATGTTCCAAAGCATAATTGTGGGCTCATCAATTACCATCACCATTAAGGAGCCCTAACTTAGGATACTAAAAATTGAAACATTAATGAAACACCTAAAGCTAACACTTTGTTGATTCCCCCATAATTGTGTGCACATTTTTCTTACATATAATTGCAACACAATCACAAACATTTGGGCAAACCTTAATACAACTCATAATTCTTCTTTCTTTTATATCATTTTTCTCAACATGTCATCTCTAGATAAAGAAGCAAGTTTGAAAGCATGTCAAATTTTTTTATTTTTTTTTTAAACTTTAGTTCAAAATTCTTTAAAAATAAAATAGATGACAATAGACCAATGTAAGAAAGAGTCAGGGAAAGATTGCAATCAAATGTGACCAAAGATATAAAGCAAAAGAAGCAACCATAGAAAAATTGAAATTAGATCTAACTAAAGATGCAAAAATGCAACAAATAAGCATAGTGCAATTACAATTAGATTCAACTAAAATCGCAAACTTTATAGAAGTAACCATAAAACAATTGCCCTCAGATTTTACTAAAGACACAAAAGTGCAAGAAATTAACATAGAAGGTTTGTAATTGAGTCTAAAAGGTAAGGCAAAGGTTTTAAAATTGAAAATGAAAGGAGAAGAAGACATAAAGATTGTGGTTTTGAACAAGATTTATAATGAGAAGTGTAATTAGTATTGTTGGGTTTTGAGGTTTGCGGTCCCATCTTTTCTACTTAATAATTAAAAAAGAAGCATCTTTTCTACGAGCTCAAGTTCCACATTCATTGAAACTTATTCCCATAGCTTGCACAACAACAACACATTACAATTTGGTTTGCAAAGATTTTCAAATTTTTACAAATTGTACTCTAACTTTAATATTTTAAGGTGGCATGTAGATTAAACATATTCAAGACTAATAGAATTTTTGGGTAAATTACAAGGAGAATAAAAATATACCTTTTGTAAAGACAGGGCCCACTCCACCCACCAACTAGAGGTTAAGGCCATGAAAGAAGGAAATCCATGATGTTGCATATGCGTCAGAAGAGACAAAGTGGAATGGTGTTGAACTCATAGCCAATCACCAATTAACAAAAGATCCCACCTAGGTCAAACCCCACAGATAAACCTCCTAGGGATTATGGAATACCAACAATGATATTTTATTCTTAATGTCTTTCAGCACATTTTTTTGCTCCTTGACTTTGTAAGACATCCCTAATTTTCTAGCATGATAGCCAACCACATGTTGGTAAATTTTCCATTTTGAAATTTTAATCTCAAATTAATTCACTTACCCAAGCTTTTCTCGAAAATATACCTGACGCAGACTTCCCACTAGGTCTAAGGCTTTGTTGCCCAAAATCCCCCTTGACTTTGTTTAATGGCCCAACCACAAGTCCACACTCATATTTGGAAAGGACTTTTAAGTCCTTCCCTAAACCCTCCACCTATTTTAACACACCTATGTGCAAGTTGGTGGCTGACTACACTAAGAATTGAACCCAAATTGGTATTCTTCTTACTCAACCCATGCCAACATGGGGGTCATCCCATGGTGGCCCTGACATAGGTTTCGATTGGGCAAGTCCACTTTTGGTCTCACCTAAAAAGGCATGTCACTATATGTCATGGATGTCAATGTTAGATATGGTTACATGATGAATAGAATTCGCATAGATTTCCATTCATTCATATATGATGCATCCATCTCATAATCCATTCATAATAACTTGTAGTTCACTTTTCATTAATTTGTAATTACCTCGCAATTCGCTTTTAGATAATTTTTAATTAATTCTTAGTGGACTCATAGTTCATTTTTAATTCACTCTTAATTAAATATTGATAAATTTGTAGTGAGGAAACCTTTTAAAAAGCTTTGTTAGTTGGTGGGCACATAAAAACTTCCTTGGATATTTGAGAAGCTTGTAAAAACATTTTATAACTGGAATTATAACAACAAGAAAAGGTTCAACATACTTAATAGCTTAGTTGAAAATTGTTTAGTTGAAAATTGTTTAATTCAAAGTACATAATTAATTTGAATGGCAATGTAGTAAGAGCATGAGATGTTGAATGCAATAGGAGTAAAAGGAAGCAATTGGAGCAGTAGCAATAGTAGGGGAAGAAAATAATTAACGTTTGGTGGTGGTGACCATCTTTGTTTGAATTTAGGTTACTATAAAAATCACAAACCTTCTTACCGTTGATCTAAACCTTTAAATCCAAACAAATTTTTTGATTGTTGATAAAAATTGAACACTTTTCCATGGGCTCTTAACTTTTAGGCACACAATATGCATATAATGAATAGAAGGATTTTGATAAAAGATTTTTACAATTAAGGTGGTAGGTGTATGATACAATAAACCCCCTTTACAATCACGCCTTGGTGACCACTTTTTTTTGTGACACTAACGAATTGTGATTTAAATGTGTATAATCACATTGCATATAAATACTTACAAGCTTGTGACTATAGCTAGGAAAAAAAAAACCTTACAAAAACATCCCTTTCATGCTAAAATAAAGGTGCCAATTGTTAAAGTTTCTTACATGGGTTATTTTAAGCTCTACTATGTATTATTAGAATTGAGGAAGGTTGTGATTTTTGTTTGTTTTAATGTAACAATTTACATTAAGTTTGAACTCCTTAATTATTAGTTTGTGTATCTTGTTAACTATTATTTTTTTTTGATGGTAGCATTCAATGTTTTCCATAGAATTTAGGCATTTTTTTTTTGCCTCAATGGTTCTTACGAATGACTCTTATTATGCTTGTTTATGAGTGATAACATTTTGTTCTAGCCAAAGACATTTTGCTTGGCATGCAACCAATTGTTCATGTTTTGCAATGTCAACCAATATTGTGGAAGACAATATTCTCGCATCATGTGTTAATTGCCCTTAACCATCTATTGTGTCAAATGGTAAATAAAATGTCATTTGAACCATAACATCCAATTGTGTTACATTCATGGGGTTGTCCATGTTCAATAGTGATTGAACGGGATTTTGTTCCCAAAGGCATTGAACAATTCGATTATTCATCACAAGATCTAAATCTTGAATACTAAAAGTATTTAGTGTTGTTATTTTGGGAACAACTAGTATTGGTGGTACCGGTTGAAGAAAGAAAAGGGGAGTGATAGGGGCAAATTAAGGAGGAACCTGAGGTTTCCTTGTAAGAAATGGAGGAATTATTGTAGGAGGCGGGCAAGTTTCTGGAAGAGCCAATGAATTTTCCCTTGCAAATCTATCAAATCAATACAAAAACACATTGTTGGCTCAGTTGCTTAGAATAATCCTTTAATCAACTTGAACCCCAAACACCACCTCCGCATAAACTATTTGTGCCACAATCAAATGCACCTGGTTTTTGGAAAAAAAATAGTTCCCAGTCATGGCCATGTAAACCTCCAATATGTGTGCCTTCATATGTTCATTTAAACAACTTATATACTTCACAGAATTATTTTTCTTGTGGGTCTCATGCTTAGAAAGTGGCCACTTCTTGTTAATGTGGCACCACTGCACATTGGAAGAACACAATGTGTATGACCAAAGTTGAGGAAGGTTTTGCCATTTAGCATTTGTTATGACGTTTGGGTCTTCAAGTGTTTCGAGCTTGCCTCATGCCATCTTCCTTTTGCGCCATGGCCCCTAACCACTTTCTTTTGGTTTGTATTATTCGCCATCGTACCTACCATCCGTTAATAAATAAATAAACATAAATTAAGGTTCAAGAAAAATTAGGGTTAAAGGTGGGGTAAATTAAGGTTAAGTTCAGAAAAAAATGTATAATAAACTGGTGTGGGGGTTCTCCAAGAGGTTTAGCATTCAAATCCAACACATAATTATTTTCACAACTGGTGTTGTGAATTAAAAACCCTACAAAGGACTCCCACTTTCTTCCAAGTGTATGACACTGATTGTTCAAAATAAACAGAGTCCGAGATCACACATAAAGAAGAAAGTATAAGAAATGACAAAAGTGTGGGTCTTATAGTGGACCCACACATGCCCAAAGCCCCAAGACTAGGCCCAAGTTTGTTTTGGTCACATGTGAAAGCACGCTTAGGTGTTACACTTTTAGGCACATGTGGAAGTCCATAATTGCCTAAATTAACACTATGAAGGTAGTGTGAAAGCAAAATACCTTGAATCACACAAAATTGTTTTACAAGTTAGCATTAGAAATTTATTTTTTTTAAAAAATCAACCTATTTTACCTTATGAAGAAATTAAATTTGAAAGATGAGCTTCTAAACTATTACTTTTGTTAAATAAATGACTTAATAAGAAAAACCCATAATTCAAGGTACATCGAAAATTTTGATCGTCAAAATCCTTCCAAAACGTCCTCCTTGGTATCAATGTTATCACATTGTATTACCATTGAGTCTTTTACTCATTAAAAAATACTATATGAAAGTGCATGGAGTCCATACTCAATAATTATGGATTGCTACAAATTTTTAGGTAATCCTTTGAAAGTCCATTATGTTATGATTATTCAAAACTATCCATGAAATTCATACAATGTGATTATAATATATATAACATTGTAATGTTGAGTCCTTTTTCATTTTAGTCCATTATATTTAGTCACATGGCTAATTACAAATTCTAAAATCTTACAAAAATTGCCTTGTGACAACATTTTATGGATAGTGTAATGTGCTTTCACCCTTGCCTTTGATCACCACCGGACCTCTATATTGTTGGTGACCCAAATAGATTCGGTTGCCATTAGTTGACCAATTTTGGTCGCCAACTAAACAATCGGCCAGTTGGTGAACAAATTTTTTTAATTTCCTTTAGACTTGAGAAGGCTATTGAATGGGACGACCACACCATTGTGACTTGGGTCTATGAAGGGGAAGATGTCATATATTTACTAGGTTAGGAAGAAGGCCAATATGATGTGGATATTTTTCGATTACTAGAGGACTTATTGTACAAGGACATACCATTGACATTATATGTTAGAATTATGAATGTAATGGATAAGGAAAGTGTGTTCATAGCCTAGGATCATGATGCCACTATTGTCAAATATCTTCCATGCGTGTTCAAAAGAGTCTATGTTTAGGATGTCTCCAATTTGCTTTAAGACTTGTTGTACAAAGACATCTTAACAAAGTTTCATGTTTACAACACACAAGATTATTTTGACACAATATGATGTTTGTTAATTTTTAGTTGAATTATAAATTTAAAAAGGAACAAATGTCTTTGCCACGTGAGGATCAATTTAGAAACTATTGGAAATATCGTGTTGATAGTGTATTATCATGGTTTCATTTTTTCATAGATATTGCAAGTGATTTGGTTTGAATAAATTAAACATATATTTTGTTGAATTGTTCATTATCTTTTATTACAATAATCATAGTTAAACGTTCTTGGGTGAAAATCCTTTAAGGTGTACCACACAAGACGAAATTGATCTCATTTTTATTGCAATCCTTTTTTACCCTATATTTTGATCCCCATAAAAAATAATGAGTCAAAAGTTGTCAAATTTTTCAGAAGGACTACATTTTAGACCATTACAATTCTAAATTTCATCATAATCATCCATAAATATGTTTTTACATGGTAAAAAGGACTAAGTAAAAAAAACACAATAAGGGTGATGTGTGACAAGATTTTGGTACACCTTAAATAATTTGCACCATCCTTTTTCTTTACCCTTCAAATCATTTTGATTGCCCTTGGAATTGAAAGTTTCCAATTTGAATTATGGATCTGAAATTGTTTTATATGAAATACACCAATTTTGAAATAGGGTCCCAAACTAGAAGGTTACAATTTTATTACCAAAGAAATATATAGTTGGAATAAAATATATTTATGCAACCATGTGGATTTGCATATAATGTTCAACCTATGTGTAAGAATTACAAAATACCAAATGCCTGTAATTGTGAAGCATTTGTGATTTGTGACCTAAGAAGATGACTAATGGTAGAATTTGGATGTTGGAATTGAGGTTCATGGTAGTCACTATCATTTGGGGCCTCAATTGCTTCATAAAAAATGTTGGTGTCATTGTCATCATCATCATCATTGCACCCCTCTTCCACTTCTAAAGTGTTTGTCCCACAAAAGGTTGTGATGATATTTTGGCCCAAATGTTTTGTCACAATTCATTTGGGGGGTTGTTGTCCTTTGATATCCAAAATGCCATCAGTGGTGTGTGGTCGTTCATAATCATGTTCACTTACAAAAGCAATTGTTTTTTGAACAATAGGCCTCTTCCCTCCAGTAATTTGATGTGTGGATGAGTTTTCAATAGTTGGTGGAAGATGATTCATGGAAGTTGCCATAGTGACTAGTTTGGACCCCACTAGAACTTCGGGTATCAAGGCTTTTGGACGTTGTAAGTATTGGCTAATGGGTGAGTGGTCAAAATCTAAATCACCTAATGTTGACTTTTTAGGTCTTGTAACTTTAGGACTTGAAGGACTTGGATCCACAACTTGGGGTACATTTGTGTTAATGATCATATACATGCCCAGATTTGGTTCCAATGTAATATCCCCAATGTCATTAATTATAATATTGGGAGGATTGACAAGTGGGTTGATTTGTACATGTGAAGTGTTATTTAGTGTCTATTGTGTGTCCGGCTCTGGATTGATGATTAAAGTTAATGGTGTGTTTGCATTAATTGGGGGGTCCACTTCCATGGAACTCATTAATTGCATGGACGTGTTTTGACTTGGGGCTGTTGGAGCATGTATAGCATGGGGGGTGCATTAGACACTTGAACATTGTCATTTAATAAAGGCATGTTTGGATTTGCATTGCCATTGTTATACCTTTGAACTTGCCAAATGTTCGAATCAGACAACAATCTTGAAAATGGAATCTTGTCATCATGAGGGAATTCAAAGGGGTCATGTTCAAATTCATCCTCATCCAACTCATTTAACGTTATGGGGTTCTCATTTAATGACTCATTTTCATCTGCACTTTCATCAACATTGAACATTGAGTCTTTAAACAACATATTCTTCTCATACCATGTTGTGGGGTTAGCACTAGGTCGTTCTCATAAAAACTTGCTATTAGTGCATATTTGCACGAGGTCTTCCACTCAATTTTATTTTAATTGATTTCACACTTTGCTATTGACAAATGAATGTGAATTCCACTTCTGCTCACATGATGATGCGAAACACATTTGCGCCAAAATGTGATGAGTAATGGGTGCAAGTGTGCATCAACCAACTCCAATCAAATTTCCAATAACAAGTCTAGACAATGAGTAACACATCTTTGAAAATAAAGACTTGGAAAATGACGAATTAAAAGGTTAGTTACACTTTTCATGCTCGAAACATTGTTTATACAAATTTTTACAATGTTGTCGACTCAAATGGTTTCAATGTATCCACCCAATGCATTACATATGTAATGGACATCCTTTTGCTCCCTAGTTGTGTCAATGGAACCTATGAATACTTGCATTCCACCTTGGACAAGCAAACATTATGTTCCAACAATGGACACCGTGCAACATTGTCCCAACCATCATAACAAATGGTTGCTCGATATTTGTGAATCAAATTCTGTATCTTCTTGGTTACCTGTCTGGACAAATCCACCTTGGATTACTTTAACAAATTTGTGCGCAATCCATGATTTGACAAGGGTTTGTAGTAGGTTTGAGATTCAAAGGTTACTTTCACAACTTCTATGAACGTAGGGTGTCGCACAACATTGAAGGGGATGTTTGCCTCATAAAATAAAGTTGTCCACTTCTTGTCCAAATCTTGTTTTTTCGGTTTGATTCAATCCCTCGAGCAATGAAACATGTCGAAAGGTTCAAATGTTGTTATTTGTGGATCTGTTAGGACCCTTTATGTTGTTTGTAAAGGGGGTGAAATTTCGAACCCCTTCCATTTGAGACATTGAAATAAATTTTCCTTCCACTGAAGGATTCGACATTTCCATGGCCAAATCCTTTATTTGCCCATCTAAAATATGGGCTAGTATTTCCATGTCATTTAATGGTGGAAGGACAAATCCATCACATTGGACAAATAATGCCTTCACCCATGGATGTGCCTTTGAACACACCGCAACCCTAGCTCACCCATTGCCATCATATCAATAGCCCAAATGGAATAACATTTTGTCCTTGTGGTACAAAATGACATTGTCGTAAAACTTGCATTCCACCTTCCCCAGCTTGTCCTCTAACATTAAATACCAAGGACTCCACACATTCTGCCTTCCCTCCATCAATAAAACATTGTATGAAAAAAAAAAAGTTTGATTAATATAATTAATGTATTGAGCAATAAGATCAAACTCCACCTTTAGGGCAATAATTGAAATTCAACAATAATTGTAAATGCAATATAATGATCTGAAATTTGAACACCCATAAAGGTTTCACCCCTCCCTCCCAAGGTATATGGTAATGGTTGGTGTTCAACAACACAAGGCCCAAAAACCTCAAAGGAAAAAGTGAGTATTGACATGCAATGTCACAACTTTAAACCTTGGGTTCACAACCAAGGTAAGGGGCATAGAAAGGTGCGGGCTAACAATGTAATCCATGAGTCAGATTCACACTCTTGGGAGTGCGAGAGAGTGTGAGGGAATGAACCCACACACTCCCAAGTGGACTCCCATTTTGGGACTTCCAAACTTTCAAAGAGTGATTTGAAGGGTCAAAACTAATTAGATTATACCACTAAAAAGCTCTTGACATATAAATATCTAAAATGGGTTCACATGATCCATTTGAGTACTTACAACACAAGTTATGGTCGAAAGAAAGGTCAATAGTCAAAGTGTCAATTTAACACCTCACCACTAAAAGTTAAGAATCACCATGAATTACACGTGTTTAGGAAGCATGACACATATTGTTGGGAAGCTCTTGACGAGGGCTACAACTTTGCTTTACACCTCACCTCAATTAAAGGTTTGCACAAGAAGTTATAGGTGTCCAAAGTGATAGGAGTCTCAATTTCAAAAATTTCAAGATTCTAGATTTGGGAGTTTTGGGAAAATTAACATTTGGGTGTAGCCATGTGGCCAATCACAGATAATACTATAAGGGAAAAGGTGGTGGCTTCCCCCAAGTCTGGGTTGTGGTGAGTCTTGTGAGTCTATGTATGCTCATGAGTTGTCCGTGCACCAAAAGTGTTATAATTATGCATTAACCAACTTGTTGTTTGGTTTGTGCAAACCCATATGAATGATTGACCTACTTGTCACTTGTCATAATCCCCATCCTGGAGCTCTGACATGGCCTTCTTACCTTGAAGTGTTGCAAGCTAGGGATTGTGCCCAACTCCTTTTACTATTTTCATTTCTAAATTTGCATTTGAGTCTTTCAAGGTGTTTGGGGGTGTGTGGTATATGGTAATGGTTGGTGTTAAACAACACAAGGCCCACAAACCTCAAAAGAAAAAGTGGGTATTGACATGCAAGGTCTACATTTTATTATTAAGTAGACCAAATTTTGTGGCCAACTCAATGGTGAAGATTAATCCACCATCAATCAAATGACCCAAATTCATAGACGTGCGGTGACCAGATTTATTTTTTCAAGGTTGACCTTAGGTTGACTTAAGCTAAGCTTGTACTAACATGACGCAAGGGTGCAATTGCATCCATATGCATTCATTGCATTATAGTAGACGCATGGATGTTGTGACAACCCTAAAATAAGATGTTGCAAATGTGTTTATTCAAAGAAGAACATATTGTAATTTTAATAGGGTAATGTAGACAAGTATATGATTATAATTAAATTTTTATAATTTTTTTAACATTGGTCAATGGCCTTTGAACATTGAAAAACATTTGTAGCCCTTTTCTCGGCACATCTAATGTCACAAAAAACATTGGAATTAGTTTTTAAATGAGCAAAATATGGTTTATAGAAGTGAAGGGGGTGAAAATATAAAATTTAAACATAAAAATAACTTTTGTTTTAAAAATAAAAAATATATATACATTGGTATAATGTTTTTGCACTTCCCAAATCATTTTTAGAGCTACAAATTTCACACCCATAACTTTTTAAATCATTCAAAACAAATAAGAAATGAAAAACATAGATGGTTTGAAAGAAAGGGGTATAATATTTTTCTTTCATGATTGAATGACCTTTTCTTCTTGATATTTCTTTTGTTGTTATTTTTTTATTTAGATTTTTTTTTAAAAATAATTACATTTCCATAGCATTTTTTGTTATGCACTTGTTATGCATTTTAATTTTTTTGTTTACATATTATGTGTGTATGTGTGTGTATGGTTTTATTTCTTTCTTGATTGATCTACTTTTTTCCCACATTTTCTTTATGTTTATGTTCATCTTGATTTACCTTTTTATTTTAACAATTTTTTTCCCCAAGTGATTGGGATGTTGTCCATAGTTATTAAAAATAATTTTAAATGCAACATTTTATATGTGAAGCAATTTCTCAATGAAAATAAATTTTCAAGCAAAAGTTTTTTTTAATGCATGAAAAAATATGTAATATATATTGCATGCTAACAATTTTTCATCTAAAAAATTTACCAAAAAAATTAAAAGTAAATAGTTTTGAATGAATCAATGATTTTATCTATTTTGAATGTGATTATGTGGGAACCATGTTTTTGTTTATATAAACATCCATTAAATTGAAGTTCGTAATAATGGAAACACCTTTATTAAATCTTGTTGATTCATTATTTGAACATGTATTGCATTCATATGGTCTTCATTTAGTTTCAACATATAAATATGAAATAGGTAATTGTCTTTTTGATTTTATATCTTATTTATTGAAACTTATGTATCATCTCTTGAAATTGAGGCAAACTAACATGGTACATTTAAATATTTATTATTGAATATAAAAAAGCCCAACAATGTTGTATTGGAGAATTAAATCCAAGTTTGTTTTGTTTGATCTGCAGAAAAAACATGGTCACAAATGAACATCAATATGTGACAAAAATGGCATTAAGTGCTAGTATGGGAAGTTTGTGGGGAGATTTCATTGCAATATTTTGGATAATTAAATATCTACAAATGCCAATTTACATTTGGAATCAAGTATCGAAACACATTATGTCTTGATGTGGCATCAATTTTCAATCTATGCCCTTACATATATCATATAGTTTTCAACATTCTGAACCAATTCAATATGTTATTAGTTTATTTAGGTCTTTGCTTACTTTTCAAATTAATGATCCCAAAGTTACCATAGATTTAAATGACTTCCCATCTTTTTCGAAATCAATGGTGCAAGAACCTCCTATTCAATTATCACAATTAGCTACATGTTTTTATTGGAATGAAAAATTTGATTATGCATTAATGGACATTTTGAAAGATAATTGGGATTAACTAATGGAGTATGTTGTTTCATTGTTCAACATTTTTTGTAATATAAATATTATTTAAGAAAATTAAAAATCATATGCAATACTTACAAAAAAATTGAGAAATAACACAAATGTTCCTATCAATGAAGTTTTGTCTAATCCATTCATTTTAGTTTCCTTTATTGGAATTTTCAAAAATCCCAAAATTCAAATTGAATACTCCCATTTGATTGGTGAGCCTCATGTTACACCATATATATATATTTGATTGGGCACTTTATGACAACAATATTTCTAAATTATTGGAGGTTTGTCCAAATTTAACTCATTACGCAAAAACATTTAAATTCAGCAACATGTTTCCAAATATTAAAAAAAAAGATCAAAAATAATTAATCACATGAAATATATATTTTAAAAAATAAATAGAATCTTTTTTGAATGACAAAGTTCAATTGTCATATGTTCAATGCACTTTAAAAGAATAAAAGAACTAATTCTCACATAAAAACTTCTTACAAAACATTTTGTTCAACTAAATAAAATATAACATAATGTTGATATAAAGGAAAATACACATAATTCAATATACATTGACATTTATAATAAAAAAATCCAAGACATTCCCATAATTCCATGTTTTTGTTTTTATTCAAATTTATAAACTCTAAGGGTATGAACAATATAATATGCATGAGAATGTTATTAATGTCCTTGCAAATGTGGATTGAATTCAATCAACACTACCACATTTACCACATGATGATGCAACAATAGGTGTATTTCTTAAGTGAGGTTTTGAATACAAATCACATTATATGTTAGGAATGTTCCTCCAAATATGGTGCTGGTTGTTTTACAAGATTTTAATGGAAACACCATTATACACATATTTGAATATTACCATTCATCATCAATGGGCAAGTTTGTTTACCTTGCATATGAATTTAGAATTTCAAATTCTTATTTATAATAATGCATCTGATAACTCTAATTCTGATAATGAAAATACATTGTACAATAACAAATTCAATGATACACAATTTTTTGGATGCTCCAAAAATAATGGACTATGAAAATACTATATCTTCTATTGCCCCAAGTCAAAACTTTCACCCTTTAAGTTTATTTAGAGATAAACATTTAGAAAAACTAAAATTTCAAAATTGTTTTATGAGCAACCTTAACAAATTTTTGAAGGTTTTTCATGTCAATAGATAGTTCAATGGGAATTACTTCATAAATTTGGGGATTTTTCAACAAATATTTTTTAAAGCTATTAAATTATTTATCTAAAAAGTCATAGGTTTTGATTGTGTGCGAATATGAAAAGGAAAACTATGTGGTAGAACTTTAAAAACTTATCAAATATGAAATAAACCAAATTTATCTTCAAATAATACTTAGGTTATTGTGATTTGGAAGGTTTGCATAATTCGCTTGACTATTGTGAAGGTTTACGGAAAATTTATTTGTAATGATTTGATAATTTGGTCATTCAACATTTAAGTTTTCACTTTTACATCTGCTAAAAGATTATGGGATCCTTTCATTAAAGCTTTACACACATTACATGTTTCAATATTAAATCTCCCAAATAAAATAAAAGACCTTTAATATGTTCATATAGTAGATTGATATGAATTGACCTTGTCACACGTGTGTAAAATATTACGATCATAAAAGATTTTGTTTCTGTAGACTTATTGCAAAAGATCACTATCTTTTTGGGTATATTTTTTATTACTTTTTTATCATTGAATTCCAAAATTGTGAGAGCAAATGTGACCATGGACTTTTATTGATAAAAAATGCATCTATGTATGGAATGCACACAAATGATGAAATTGAACCATTTGTAAACATGTATATTTCTTGTAATGTATCATTGTTACCAAACTTATTATAAAATGCACAACAATATCAACACACACGTACATGTAAGAAAACAAACCATGTTGTTTGTAGATTTCATTACCCATTGCCTCCTATGCATGAAACAAAAATTTTAGAACCTCTTCAAATAAATGGGAATTATCCATTTTCACAACAATACTTCCATACACAAGCAAACAAAATATTTCAATTTGTGAAAAAAAAATTTAAAAATGATAATATATCATTTTTTGAATATTTAAATTATTTAAACCTTCATGAAAGTGAATCTATATTAAATTTGAAAAATAAATTAACAGAGTTGTACATTTTTTAAAAATGAATTCTTAAAACCATAAAACAAATGCATTTAGTATATGTGATGTTTATTTGTGATTTGCAAATACATATATTCAATTTATTTTGGACCCATATGTAGGTGTAACATATTTCACATCATATATGATAAAATAGATAAATCAATAACATCATAACTACATTTTATCATTAAAAATGCATTACGAATAATATAAATGCAAATATAAAAATTCAAAAGTTAACTAATGTTTTTCTTAATGCCCAATAAATGGTTGTTCAACTTGTTGCTTACCTTGTGCTTTCTTTAACATTATATCATTCATCTCGAACATTTCAATTTATAAATACTTCTACTTTTCATTTAATGCAATTTATGATTTAAGAATTTGAATATTATAATTTATTTAAACTATTAAATGAAGAACAAAGAATAATATTTGATGATGTTATGCATAAAAAAAAATTCTACCCTAATACACCAATATGTTTATTTTTTACAAGGGGCACTGGAATTGATAAAAAAATTACATTAAAACTCATAATGCAAATGTTATTATGATTATACCATAAAGACGTGTCTTCTGACTTAACAAAAACCAAGGGTTTATTTATGGCATCAATAAGTAAAGTTGCCTTCAATATTGATGGTTTAATAATACATTCAACATTGAACATATTGTTCAACAATATTTATTTAGTTTACCAAACTTATCATCAAATTCATTAAATAGGCTTACATGTCAATATGAAAAATTACAACTTGTTGTGATAGATGAAATATTATTTGTTGGTGTTCAAATGTTTAATGTTATAGATAATAGGCTAAGGTCCATAAAACACATTCATTTTCTTTTTTTGGGCAAAATTTTGATATATTTTGAAAGCAAATTTTCTTTCATGTCATTTAGGATTTTGAAATATATATAAAATGGATTTTGATACAAAAGGCCTCCAAAACAATTTTTGTACTCTTTCAAATGGAAGTAATTTTTCAACAAAATGTTTTCTTTCAACACACTTATGTTTATTTGAATGAAAAATTTGTTCAAATGTTTTTTGTGAAATCACATGAATTAAACTTTTCAATTGTAATTGAAATGGTACAATGAATTCATATTCAATATATGACTAAATACTTCATCAATTTTTGCAATTATTTGAATCATTTTTAGAATATATTTGCATTTTGCAGTATATCGTGACAACATCTAAATTCTCACAAACATACTTTTTAATCATTTAATATAATTAAAAAATGTAGTTTCCTTGACAATTTCATTATTTGGCTATTGAACTACTTTATTTTTAATAAAATTTATGAATACCTCTTTTAATATTGACTTGGTGGAAATTGAAAGTTGCATAATTTCGAAAAATAGTAGTTGTGACTACATTTTTTGGCCATTATAATGTTTTTTCACTCTCAAAGATAATGTTAATGCACTAGCACCAAATTTTTGGCAAACATATGTCTAACGTTATAAACTAAATAAAGTTACGTGATAGTTTAATATGGTATTTATACAAACTTTGAACAAAATTTGTACTACAACATAAAATACAAAGGATATTCAATTTGTAATTGACAACCACCCAATAATTTTATTATTTCGTATTTATTTTATACAATAAACTTGTGCAAAAACACAATGAAAATGTGTTCATTAACACATTAGGTCCCACATTTATTTTCAAAGCAATGGACATCAACTGTCAATCATGCCCACCATTTTCCAAACTCTCAAATGATTCAAGTAAAACTGTAGGTTTGCATTCTACAATTTCGTTGAATTATGTGTTAGTAACTATGCAACATTTAATGGTTTTATGAATGGAATTGATGGCATTTTTAAAGCATCAACAACATATTGTGAAAAAACCATTATATGGATAATGTTTTAGAATTTTAAAATTGGAATATTAACAAGAGAAAAATATAATCATTGTTACGACAACATTGAATCAAAATGGACACTAATTAAACCTATCATCAAAGATATAAGAGTTGGTAAATCCCAATCATTTATCATAACAAAGATTCAATTTCCAATTTAATTTGCAACAACAAGAACCATTCATCATTTTCAAGGATTATCAATAGATGAATTGGTTTTTGATCCCATTAACATTACAAAACATGGGTTAACATATATAACATTATCTTGCATTAAACAAAATAAAAACTATTCTTGTTAATTCCTCTCCAACATGGAAATTTTTATGTGGGTCCAAAAGTACATATAAAATTGAATAGATTGAAAAAAATTACAACTTGGATACCATTAATTCCTCAATTAAAAAACTTACATAATTTTCATGTAATTATACAAGCCCTGAATACAACTTCTTTACATCAACATTACAAAAACATCAATCATAATCATAACCTTCAAATGTCTCATATCTTATGTCATATTAAAACAAAAATACAACATGTGACAATAGATGTGCACAAATTTATAAATTCATCAAAAGTATTCATATATTTCAATCCATGGTGCTCATGGATTAATGAGATGTATGACATACACATGCACTTATATTCCTTCAATACAATAACTAGTGATGGTTAAGAATATATAGCAACAACTTTTAATATTAATACATGAAAAGAAATATATATTGTATATGTGTATAAAGTTCATTCATGTTTAGTTTCTACATTCCTAAACAATCTCCCGAACATTGGCCAATCATCATTACAGGAGATTTGAATGTTGACATTCTAAAAGACAATAACCAAGCCAAAAAAAAAAAAACTTAATAAAATTCATAGATAAACTCTAATTAAAATCACAATTTAATGAAAGCACCACAAAAGTTGGATTTCAATTAGACCATACATGGACAAATGTCCTTGAAAATCAATGCAAATCTAGTGTAATAGAAGCATATTGGTCGGATTTTCACAAATTGATTTATATTGCATTCAAATTACCAAACACATTTCCAATGTATAACAAAAAACCATTAATGTCTCCATTTATTTAAAGTGGAATGTTTGTGATTATATGCATGTGAATGTTGCATTTTCCATCTAATTAATTACTCCCAAAATGTTGGCACCTTGTGGCTTGAATTTGTATTTTTACAATTTTTCATGGACCATGTGCCAAAAAACATTCATAAATATCAATAACAAAACAAAATAAAATTTGAACAATTTTTTTATTCACACATACACCCATCAAACACCATAACAAAACATCTTTCATGAAAAACCTAAGCCCAAAATGTGACAAAATCACTATAAGAGTTGCAAAAATTTCAAACTTAAAAATGAAAACGAGACTAAGAATAAATTTTTTCCATGTAAATTATATTCATTCAATATTGATGTTTGTTTCAAAAATCAAAATACCTCATGCACATTGCTAAAAATTGTCTACATTATCCAAGTTTGGAAATTTTGGATTTTTCTTAAATGACATAATTATTTGCAACTTTATATTCACTTTTATGGTTAAAGAAAAGACAATGGAACTATGGTTTCAATTTCTAAATATCCACAATGAATCCAAAGATGGTTAGAAGATTTTATTTTTTAGTACAAATGTGGAAAACAAATTTCATGGTCCTTCATAAAGCCAACAAATTTTCATCCAATATAACTTGAGTTCATAGTAGAACATTAAATGTAATACCTTATTTTCAGGACAAAACCTCTCGTGGGAGAGCCACTTGTTTCTTACATACATCACCTTCATTCAAGTATAAACTATAGTGCAAGTGGGGACCAAATAATATCGTAGCCTAAAATTATACCTCAAGGTTACTCAAATTTCTAGCAAATCAGGCTTTAAACAGTGATTTAACAAGTTCAAATGGATAGATGACAACAAATGAAGGGGTTTTCCGGCAGCTTTTAAAGTTATAAGTTTTTGAGGATTGGACCAAGATACCATGCTCCATTGATGGTAAAAATTCTAGGATAAATAGAAGGCATGTATATGAATGATGTGGAAAAAATCTGTGCAAAACAAAGTTGAGATGAGAGAGAAATGGATAGTCAAAGTTAGCTATCCATCCAATGTAACTCTACACAAAATCATAGAAATTCAACTATTTGTGAGTAAAAACATTCCCAAATGTTAGGGATTGTTGCCAACTGCTGTGGCATTTCGTGCACCTTGTATGAATTCACCCCTCTCTCACATTCCTCAATCTTGTAGCATGAGCAAATAGCAAAGTTTGGAAGTTGGAGTTGTTAGATGCTCTGCTCAAGCTTGAAAAAAACTGCCAATCTGCCTTGAGAAACCCAAATGGGACATTGCAAGTGTAGGAAATATGCTATGACATGTCTCCTGTACCATAAGGAATCAAATTTTAGTCTCAGACATAGTAATTAGGAGAAACATTACGGCAATGAACCATTTTGGTCTGTTGTGACATTTAAGGGTGAAGGTTGTTGATCAAGCTCTACATAATTGGCTACCCTATTGTAAGTTTATAACTCATAGCTAATTCTAAAGATGTCTAAAGTCTAAATAAAATGATTCCACTTGGATTGAGTTTTGAAACCTCTTGTCTTCCAAGAAAAAAATAGTGTAGCAAAACCAGAGATCTGTTTTACTCAAACAATTGTTGACACATCTACCTTGGGTGTGCCTTAAGATTTAATATTTAACAACCAAAAGTAGTTGTCTTGCAACTAAATAGAGACATTAACTGCTCAAGGAGGTGTTAATTAATAGCTGGAGCCATAAACTTTGGAGGGTTGGAGAAGAAGGTCTGATAAGATTATCAAGGTGGATGAGAGTACGTATTTGGTGCTCCAGAATTGTTGACCATCACCATACTGTACTAATTCCATCCAGTGTGAGTGTTATGTGAAAATGCTTTGATGAAGTGTTGATTTTGATGTCAAGTGTGCAGTAGAAATGGTGTGTCTGTTAGGTGAAGATTATAGAACTGTGTGTATAGAACGTCTGTATAATATGTATGTATAATACAGCGTATAATACACGGCCATGTGTACAACTATACAACTGCGCGTGTTGTAGGCTACAAAGACCTCCCTCACAACCTTCACAACCTACTTAAAGTTAAACATTACAGTGTTTTAT
>Ga0209208_10003381_pt1 | contig 22863 bp, 29 predicted proteins | sample S1TSphfallax_3_FD_187694 | JGI IMG/M metagenome (GOLD analysis project Ga0209208, IMG submission 187694) | Host-associated microbial communities from peat moss isolated from Minnesota, USA - S1T2_Fd - Sphagnum fallax MG (SPAdes) (version 2) | ecosystem: Host-associated > Plants > Peat moss >...
ACATAGACAAATGGGCTGGATCGTGTCAGAAGGCTGCTTCCATTGTGCTGTTTACGTTGTTCTAAGTCACCGGGGATCATATCTTGACGTAAATTGTCATCTTCTTGGAACTTGAAGGAATGTAGACTTGAGTTTCTAGGCGGTTTTGTATAGTGTACACCTACCTGTGTTGGGCGGTTCTCATCTTTTTCAGAGACCCACCAGGGCCGGTTCTTACAATACTTTAGGAGAATCAGCCCAGTTCTTGAGAAAGGAAAATAAAATAAAAAATTATACTCGCCCATGGGTTAAAGAGACAAAGCACAGACAATTTTCAACTACGGTGGTATCAAGATTGGGATGTAGATACCCTGGGTGGTTCTAAGGTGGTTCAATATCACATCCAAGTGAACCAGTGGATCTCAGAGGCTCCCAGTGATCACTTAAAATGTTAACTCCCTATGTTCATGCATGATAACTGGCCTGAACCTGTTATCATTATACCCGCCCAACATGGGTGTACTATAACTGTGGTGAACCAACACTCACCAATGCACCATTTGGATGGGTGATAAGAAACTTTTTTCTCATTGCAACTAACCATCAAGGTGAGCACAATTATAATGGTCCATCCACACCAAGAAGTATGGTGAACAATGTTAAAAATCCTAACACCTACTTACTATTTGTATTGGCTAAAAGGGTCTTTACCTTAACACCTAAACTATTAATAAAGTTAGTTCATGTAGCACATGCACTCAACAAGTACACACTTCTCATCTCTTTTTTTAAAAATGTTATTCTCATTTGTTCACTCTTCTCCCCTTACTCTTCTTTCTTCTCATATTTCTCCATTATATCCTTTTATTCTCCCTTTCTTCTACGCTTTCAATTCATCTTGTCACTAAGGAGAAAACTAACATTTTTTATTTTAATTTATAACTAAAAAGTAGTCTTAAATAATTCATACAATTAAAAATTCCTTTACTTGCATAAATATACTTGCACTCAATAACTAATCACAATGCTAACAATGACATGATGTTAGCAGAGTCCGAAAGATGAAATATACAATCAACTAATATTATGCTTTCATCTATGAATCATTTGTATACCCCTTGTCACGTTAACAATGGTTTGCAACTACCTAATTTGCAACTGCAACTAGAATGGTGACAAGTTGTTAACTATCATGTGACAAAGTTATTAAATTTTGAATTTTTTGAATTTAAAAATAATTCTTTTATCCTATTCTTTTTTTTTATGGTCCAAGAATTTTACATATGCAAATTGAAATCTGCCACAAGCATCATTGTTGAATAGGTCATTATGTAATCATAGCTAGGTAGATAGGTATGCCTACTAAGTAAGTAGGTAATAGGCTTACAGTAGGTAGGAAAGTAAATAAGCTTAGGAGGCAATTAGGTAAGCCTCGACTAGATATGCCCAGGCAATTTAATCATAGGCTAGATAAGTACATCCAAGTTTTAAAACATTTAATAAGGATCTGGTCATTTTGTTGGGGATGACACTTTTTGAATGATTCATCCCAAATGGCACATACATTCTAAATAATTATAGCGTGTAATATGTGAAGTTCATCCTTTCTTACTTATATAATTTATAAAATTAAAATTGTAGACTAAATATGTGGAATAAATTTTAATGTAAAGAAAAACTACAACAATAGATTCCATAGGATAACTTGGCTAGTGTGCATTCAAATAGTGTCTCCGATGTCTCCAAATTTCAAAGGAGGTCATGAATCATGATGGTTTCCAAAGTGCAAGTGTAACCTCTTTCTTGACACATCCAACACATTTTGCAATCATTGAAAACAAAAATAAATGAGAGAGATATGGCCCCTTGAAACTAGGGGTCCTAACTTAAGTCACATATCGACCTACCTAAGTTAATTAAATTAGGTTATGTTAAATAAGTAATAATTAGGAAGGTAACTAAACTAACTAAGTAAGTACATAATAGGTGGGTTTGTTGTTAGGCTCTCTAGGCAGGTACTTACAACCCAAAAAAGTAAGGGCCTACAACCTAGTTAGCTAAGTAGTGACCTACAACTTAACATATTTTTTCATATATCCTTACGTATACATATATATTCATATATAGGCCATTACTATGCCTTATCAATTATAGAGGCTTTAAGTGTACTTCGTAGCTCCATTCCCAAGTATGGATTGTGATGTGTTTCATGGCTTTAAGTTGTTTGTGACTCATTTGTTCACCACTTTGCATTAATCCCTCCTTTTTTTGGTCAAATTAATTTCATATTGAGTTCAACTTCACAAACTCATCCTAATCCCATCCTTAAACTTTCACACCTATTTATTTATGAGAACTAGAAAACACAGAATTCCATTGCAAAACCAAAAATCAGCATGATTCTTTCCATTATACCATTTGATAAATCCACAAATGTATCATGCTTATCTATGTACTCGCCTAACATGACTTACTTGTACCCACTTCCCACTTAAGGATGCTGCCATCAAAAGAAGAACATATTTGCACAAATAACAAGTAAATACTTAATTATTATTCTCACATACCTACCAACATGGCCCGACCTCCATGGGCCCACCCACTTAGTATTAAGTAGGATAATCTAACAACTAATTAATCACCTAATTTTCATTACAAGCCCAAAACATGCATATCAAAGACCCAAAGTGTATGGGCACCACCAGAGGCCATTGTGAACCGGCACCCACCAGCGCACCATGAAGAATGAATGGTAAGTGGTCAGGAAACAGTTTTCTGTTGGATTCCAGTTCCTAAGCTAACCACCATGGTGGTTAGCTCAGTTGCTTTTTTTTTTCTACCTACCTACTGACAACCCACAAGCAGGTTGTTAGTAGGTAGGTAGTAAAAACAGCCCTTACCTATGTATAAACCATCTATTTACCTAGTAATTACCTATTTTCCTACCAATCTACCTATATATGAGACCTATTTCCTATAGAATTGGTTACCAAGGTGAAACCAAATATTAACTGGCCACAATGAACCAGCACCCACCAGTGCACCATGAAGGATGAATGACAAATGGTCTGAAAATAGAATTCTGTTGTGTTTCAGTTCCTTAGCTAACCATGGTGATTGTTTTTGTTTTACTACCTACCTACTAGTAATCTGTTTATTTTATTTGCCACCACAAGACACATCTTGGACAGCTGATGCTTTTGTACTGCATGTTTTGGGCTTGTAATGGGCACTAGGCAGACACAAGCCAGTGGGGGCTGCAAAACCTCTTTTGCTCAAGAGGGCGATTGTTGAGGGGTTGGCCCAAGTACTAATGGTAAATTAAAACCCTAATAAATGTGTTATGGATTAAACCCTAGTCAGGTACCGTAAACTTTCTAAACCCTAGAACAGAGACTTTTCTGCGGAAGGACGACGAAGCGAAAACAGACGTTGCGCTGTGCAATCGCGTGTTTGTATCATTATGGCGGAACTTTTCCCAGGCATCTTGTTGGACATTGTGGATGACGAATGGCTCGTCGACAAGCTGCCTCACGATGGTGCGTGTATTGTGCGTCCTCTTCTCTCATTGACTCTTAAACTGAACCCCACTTGCAACGCACTTCTTGTGGTGGTTGTAGTTATATGCGAGTCCGTCATAGCTTTTTTTTTATGTGCTAGTGGGGTTTAGTGCTGTGATTCATAAGAGAGGAATAAAAAATGTCTAGGGTTGTTAACCACTTTTTTGTCTTTGTCAAGATTGAATTTGCCCAAAAAAATTGACTCAATATTTTTTCTCGTGTTCTTCTTCACAGTGTTTGTTTTGGTTCCTTTGCTGGAGAACAACCTGTCTGATGGGTTTGTCGAGATCGTGGCATAGGAACTTCCATGAAAAAGCAATTCGTACTACTTATCGATTTGCCTTTGACAGGGTTGGTTTGTTTTTTTTTTTTTTTGACTTTGTGATTGTTGGTTGCACAGACATCCCGTTTCCCCCTGGCGTGGCTCCTCCAGCTGATGAGATTGACGAATCAAGTACACGACTACAATCCCTTCTTTCAAGAGACCCTTAGATCTTTAGATTTCGCACAACACACACACAACCCACCCATGCAATTTTGAGTTCTTCATTTCTGTGTTCATCTCACATAATTGTGATCCTAGAGCTGTGAATCTTCAAGGTGCAAGAGAGAGAAAAGACAAGCTGTAAGGCACCAGTAGTATTAGATAACGTTTGGTTCCTCACCACAGTCAGTATTCAAGAAGCAAGATCTGACAACCATGCACGAGATTAGATTCATGGCTTCAGATTCTCCCAGAAACTAGTGTTCTGATGAATTGGTTGCTTGCCAGTTTCTCATTTCAGCAATAGTTTTAGTCATTAGTATTTGTTAGATGCTATATTATCTATACCAGGGAATGATTGTGCTCTGATGTCAAAATGGTTCTGTGTGGCAGATCAAGAACAGCAACTCGCAAACCAGGACAAGTGGATAGAATTGGGATTACATACCATTCAATAAACAAAGGTATACAGCAAATCTGTCATGTCAGTGATCTCAGAGCACCATGCATGGACCAAAAGCTGGTCTGCCAAACTCAAGCACAAACAATTCCTGAACAGTATTCAAGTCTGCATTGCAGGTGGTTGGCAGTGAACTTTGTAGTACAGCTTTCATCACAAATACTGCATTGAACATACACTTGAGAACCTATTTCATAGGGTAGTTTTACATACATCCTAAGCTTGCAGTAGACTTCTGGAAATGCTTCATTGCACTTGTCACTACTCTATGTTTGTGCAATTCACTGAAATGAGTACAAATGTCAGCATTACAATATAGCCTACTAGTTTGTTGCAGAACACTATGACCTGGAACTTGGCCTCTCACTCTCTGACAAGGGTGACTTAACACCTGGCAAAGCATGTGATTGCTCAAATTCAGATCCTAACCATAGTAAAGAAATAAGCTAGAAGAATTCTCCTTAATGGAGATTTACTGTCAAATGTGGAACTGGGAGATTACATGAATCTTGTTGTTCAACTCGCTTAGACAATGTCAATGTCATATGTAATGCAATCAAGCATTACAACAGTTGTTGTGAACTACTGTCAATGGTAGGTTCACCAATTCATATTTACAAATGCGCCTGGTTGAATCAGCAATTATCAGGCCTGGTGTAAGCTGGAGGCAAAGTTGGACAGGCTTCATCCATGTGGGCATATGGAGTTAGGGTGTTGTACCCTGGTAGCTCCATTTGGTACTCTCCAAGAATCTGGCAAAATGTAACAGATGGATCTGTTGCATTGCACCAACTTGGCAGTCGGAGGGCATCATCTTCAAAGAAATTCAACATGTAGGCATCCCTTATCTGTTGAACAAGAATATACAAATCAGAAAGTTGGTATTAACAATATCAACAAGATGTTGGAGATTCAGGGACATTGGCATAACAGGTAAACAGTGTAAATGGGCATATACAGTTCTACCAATTAGCTTGAGGGTAATTGGAGGCAATCAACTTAGAGCTTGCACACACCGTGAATTCTGTAACTTGAATTGAACTTGAGAGTGAACCAAAAAGGCCAGCTTCTTTGTACATTTGCAGAATAAATGCTACACATGTTGTTGAATAGCCATCACTATACTCCCAGTCATCCCTCTCTGGAATGGCCAAAAGCTCCTCAAATGGAATACCTTGCTTCTCACTCTCCAGCATTACAGATGGCAGGTCTAAACCCTGCTCATAAAGACATACAACTATCAAAAACTTCACTAATCTGAGTCAAAGTGTATATTAGAAAGCTACCAAACACAAACAGGAAGTTTCAGCAAGTGGCGAACTGTCACAGAAATGTACACTCGACAGGTCACTAAGAGACTTCGGACAGACTGCCAAGAAAGCATTGAAAATATTGCTTTCCCAGGACAGAAAATTTTTTGACCGCTGCACAAAGAAAATGATGAACCAAATCAACAGAACAAGACATGAACCAGGTCCATCCTACAATCTAAAGCCCAAGAGAATTTCCAGCATTTCAAATTTTCCAAATCATGCAAGACCCATATCATGTTGAACCCAAAACTATGTATTCAGAAAATGAGATGGACAGCTATGGTGATTAAAAACAACAATGCAACACCTATGAAAGCTCCAGACCTGATTCAGTAGGACAATGGCATCTGGTCCTGATAAACAATTAGCAAAACTCTAATTGGAATAGAGAGTACCTCAGTACCCAACCGTTTGTTGAGAGCTTCATTCCACATATTGGATGCATAATCAGGTTGTAATCTTGTCCACATCAGGATCACTGATGCCACCTGGCAAGCATACAGACCCAAACTTAAGTGGCAAGAATATTTCATTAGTGAGAAAAGATACATTGCTTAAAAAAACATTTCACATAATGCTTAAAGAAGGCTTTCGGATGATAGAAGCCACCTGTAAGCTTCAGAACAGGTCAAATCATTCTATTAACTGGATTGTATTACACAACACAATGGCATATATTTAAAAACTTGAGCAATTACAACACATGTACTGATTGAACAGTATTTAGTGATGGGACAAGCAAAACAGATTTGACCAGTACCAAATTTGCATCAAGTGGAGGGGGATAATTGTCACTCCTGGTGTCAATCCAACTGAAAATCATATTATGGTACCCATATGGTAATCCATTCATGTGGCGAGCATAGTCCCATGCGGCAGTAACATTAAATTTAGAACGCATGTCAGGATGTAGTGGAAGTAATGCAATATGACAATTTGCATCATCCACAAGCTGAAGTGCCCACCACTCCTCCCATGGAAGTATCACTATCACTTCTTCCCCCTGCCAACACAAGAAAGAGCAAACCATCTATTATCAGGCATACTTATTGCCCTTTGCCAAGACTTTAACCCAGAACACTGGACCATAGAACTTGACATCTGATCTGGAGAAAACTGGACAGGGAAGAAAAGAAAGGAGTGGGGACCAGGATGCAGGTAAAACTTTGTACCGCCTCATTTTGATGACCTGATTCTCCCACCCAGAGCTTGTCATCCTCATCTCGCAAGCAAACCGCTGTATGACCTGCCTGGGCCCCGGTCACCCATTTCTCAAGAGTTTCAAACCCACCCCAACGGCCCCGAATCTTTGAGAGAGCTAAAAAGTCACCCGAATGTATCTCTGCTGTGTTGACATCTGTGACCCATGGTTGTGGGCGCTTGCTAAATTCAATCCCCATATGACTTTGCAGAAATGCAATATTGGAACCCTCTCCCCATCCTGAATTGGAGAAAATGGGCAGGACATCCCACAAAGCTAATAAAGTCCCTAACATTCCTGCTGGCATTAGGAACACAGAAAATCCCCTTTTCTTTACCTGTTGCAAAACCCATACCAGAAAATTCAGAATTGGTAGCTGTTGCTTCAGATTACAATTACCGATACAATGGTGTGGTAGGGCTGCATTTAGGATTGGAGGAACCAAGGGAGTGAAAGAGGACTACATGTGACAGCGTTCAGAACAACATATGTGGCATGTTACAATACAAATAATGCAAATACTAGAATGATAGTACACTAGCTTACATGCAACTGGCTCTAAGCACAAACTAACTAAATCTTTAATAGTATTTGCCATTTTCCCCATCTAGACTCAAATCGTAGAAGAAGCTACACATTGTTTGTGTGAGAGAGAAAGAAAGAAAGAGAAAGAGTACTCACATAGGCAAGTTCTCCTTCTTCCCATTCATCAATTTTAAGGGTGTGTTTGCGGGCAGTGAAGTAGTAATCCCATGTCACTCGGTATGGCGTTGCAAACACATAGAGGTCCAAGCATGTCCAACTGTGTGCACTGTTTGTCTACAGTCCAAAGCACAGTAACAATTCCATAACTACTTGTTAGTGGCAAAGTGTCACTCGTGACGGTGGCTGCAGTCTAGCAAAGAGACAGACACCACTTGCTTGATGACAGTCCACTTTCCTCATGCAAAACAGAAGAATTTCAAAGAAGAAGAAAATCATGAACAACTCTGCACAATCCGGATTCCAACTACTGCTACAGCAACCTGTGATCTTCAACTCAAACTGAGAAATTCAAACTGGAAGAAAAGGGTTCAGAACACGAGGATTTGGTAAAGGGCTTCTCTGTTAGGGTTGGGGTTTGGTAAAACCTAGAGATGGAGAGATTCATGTTGCACACCTCTATATGAAGAATGCCTCCGCCCTCTTGACCCTCCTTCTTGGGTTCCGTGTACTCCATGTAAGCTTCATTCTCGAGAAAACAAGTGCCATTCCACTTCAATCTCTCATCTTCTGATGAAACCGCGCCCACAAACTCCGGCAACAAATCAACAGCATTGTGCAGAGTGTTGAGCAACGGCCATGCAACCGAGTGCGGTAGAATTGGAATCAGATCACTCGGCGTGAATATTGCCTTCAAGGCTCCTACTTCCTTATTGAAAAACAAAGCGATCAGAAGAAGAGGAAGAATCGTGCTCAGCAGAGCTTGAACCCTAGCCATCACGCGTTCCAGCTCCAATAACCCTACCCTCAGTCAAGCAAGGGTTTCATCTTCTGCTTCTTCTAAGGCGGTGAAGAAGAGGAACGAAATAAGAATAAGACAAAGAGCGGAAGACCCACGGGAATACCATCGGATCCAACGACCATTCCAGCAGCTGCCACGAAGAGAAAGTGAAATTCATTCACTGCAGCAACTGCTGCTCTCTCCTTTCGGCCCTTAGATCGACCCGACGGCGTGTCGATTGCGCAACAAACGACGCTGCTACTAAACAGAGATTCTTCACGATTCGTGGCTAGTTTTGCGGGTGAATTACGATCACGACAACTGAATCAAAAGCATTGGGTGCAATTTTCATTTTTCATTTTCTTGCTTTCCGGGTGATTAAACATTCGTCAGCTTCGGATTCCAAGATAGAAATGCGCTCCCTATGCATCAAGAAGTTTCTAGTTTTCTCAACAACTTCGCAAATGCTGCAGCAACGGATCTCTTCTCCTTTCTCGCTCTTCGGTCCTCTCTTCCGCCCCTAACTCAAGGAAGGCTCTCTCTCTCTCTCTCTCTCTCTTCGGGCCCTAAAGAAAGGGTCCTACAGGATCCTCTGTCTCTCTCTTCGAGCCCTAAAGGGTCATACTCGATTCTCTCTCTCTCTTTCTCTCTCTCTTTGGGCCCTAAAGAAAGTGTCTTAATTGATCCTCTCTCTCTTTGGGCCCTAAAGAAAGTGTCTTAATTGATCCTCTCTCTCTCTTTGGGCCCTAAAGCAACTGTCCTAATTGATCCTCTCTCTCTTTTGGGCCCTAAAGAAAGTGTCTTGATTGATCCTCTCTCTCTCTCTTTGGGCCCTAAAGCAAGTGTCTTCATTGATCCTCTCTCTCATCTGGCCCTAAAGGAAGGGTCTTACTCGATCCTCACTTTCTCTTCGGGCCCTAAAGAAAGGGTCCAAGGTTATAACCTGAAACCCAAAATCAGAGGTTATAACAAAATCAAGGAATCACCTACCACTGGTTAATATGTAGGGGTGGGCAGCAAGCTCAAAATTGCAAGGCTACGCCCGGCTAGGCATTTCCTAGGACCCATATTTCGGAAATGCCCCAACCATGGGGGAGTACAATGCACATGAAGTACCATAATTATTGTTATTATTGAATGAATTTGCATGATGCAACTTGAATTGAATGCAACTAAATTGAATTAAACATAATATTCTTCTTTTTTTTGGATTCAAAATCATTTGTATTAGAACTTCAACTCAATACAATGTAAATTGATTGAATTTAGTTATAATTTAATTTAAACTTTTTCATAATTTTTTTTAATTGAATTTTTTTTCCCATATTCACTTAGGTGGGTTAATGAAAAGAGTGAGATAGTTAGATAGTTTATGGAATGTTTTCATAATTGTTATATCAACGATCCTATATAAAGTTGAAGATCACTATTGAACCTTACCCCTATTTCACCTAAACCAATTTTGATTATCATCATCATTGAAATTTAGTGCCCTAAGTTTGAATATATATTATCTATATACCATAATCCAAACAATCCTCTTTTTTCTCTTGATTTTTCAATTTTTGATCTAGTTGAAATGGTAATTTTCCATAAGACAATTTAGTCAAATCCGGCTAGTATTTATTTTTATTTTAAAAAATTATGCATCCTTTTATTATGTTTGCTACCTATTGGAACATGATACAAAAATATGGCATTTTTATTTTTATTTTCCAAATTTTGACGATTAAAAAACCCAAAATTCATTTCTTTCACTTGTTTTTTTTTTCTTTTAATTGCTTGCTAGGAAAATTTTGCCTTTAAAAAAAACCTTCACCAAGATAAGGTTAAAGTAGAAGTTATTTGGACAATAAATGGGAAGATACTTTTATTGTGTGCATTGAAGAACATTTGTCAATGGATTTTTAAGCATTGAAGAATGAAAAATGTTTTCAATACAAAAATTCCATTACAATAGGCCCCATCAATAATTGGTCCAACTTCTTCTCACAATGTCTACCAAGCCACATCACCTTCCAACATTACAACCACTCCTCCGATGGTCAACTAGCCCCATCCCAAGTGACCTCTCTTGTTTTTCAAGCTCCAAGGGGTGCAAATGCAATAGCACAAACTATTAGAATTGTCATCATTCCTTCAATTTCATAGTTTGAAAGTAGCTTAAGTTAATGTCAAAATCTTCTAATGTGTTTATAAAGCAATGTTTAATATGTTATGGGAATGTTTGGATGTGTTTGAAATGAATAATAATGAGTGTAAAGTATTTTAAAGCATTAGTATAACGTGTTGCAACCTTTGCTTGGTTGTGCAACAAACTCTATGATTGAAAGGAAATGTCCTCCCCAGAATGAAGGCAAGTCAAAGACTTTCCTTCCAATCGGGTCAAGCACAAGTCAAAGATGTGTTGTGAGCTTGACGACCGTCATCTGAAGGATTACATTTTCATCAAAACCCAAGATTATACTTTTGGTTGTGGAAACCCAATTGCTCACAACCTCAGTGGAGTGACACAAGCGATGGGTGCAAGCTAGGTTCACAGCAGATTGGTTGTAAAAGCTTTTAGATTGAAACTGAATGTGGGTTCAATGGTACAGATCTGTATGTAGCAGCCTCAGGAGGATCTTGTTGTTGTTGTATGCTTCAGAAACAGTGAGAGAGATGAGATGCACAAGACAGACAGAACCCAGGGCAGGAGCACTCTCCTCCTAGCCAATCCACAAACTACCTCTCTGTCTATGACTTCAATCACTAGGACAGGATCTGTTCCACCAGTGCATACATTCACTCTGTGTTCCTTTGAGCTATACAATTCCTGAGGTAGATGTATCATGAGCATTCTGACAAGTGGTGGTTACTCAATGGCTCTGTAGTTGGTTCAAAGGCCCTAAATTCCCACCTTTCACCCATGTTTTCTGGGCAGAAAACTTGCTTGCCAGCAAGAACTCTGGATGGAAGGGAGTCTATTCTCTCACATTGGCAACACAAGCACATGAATTGACTCTACTGGGCCCAATGAATATAGACTCTGAATCTGGAAACCTTGGGTAATCAGTGAACAATTGCTTGTCAAATGGACACATTTTACACCTGTGCTCATTTTGTTAGCATGTCTCACTTCAGTGCTAACTTTTCACCTCCTTGTGACATGCAAATCTAGAGCACCTAAATGACAAATCAATTTGCCATCCTTGGCTTTTCTGGGATGGCAAATGCCAATCAGTAATGGGTTAGTATTACAGCTCTACACTATTCAGGGGAACTCCATTTTACTCAGATTACTCATCTTTCATTTCTTCTGTGTTAGTGAGAGCTGTCTCAGCCTTCTCAACAGCAGCTTTAAGTTCACTTTCTGTTGGCAGGAGCCCCAAAAATGGAAGTGGAAACAATGATGATACATTACACAACAATAACAAGAGGGCCAGGTTTTGGAAACTTTCGCTCGTTACGCCTAGAAGCTGTGTGAGTTCTGCCCCTAAGAGCCCACCCACCACACCTGCTCCATTGGAAATAGACATTAATGTTGCAAATAAAGTTGCCTCTACACCAGGTGGGCAGAGCCGTGCAGCAAGTACCAATACAGGCATGAATGATACCTACACACAAGTTACCGAATTTTCATCCAAATCAGTCCTCATCAAATATATTCTTTTGAACATCCCCATTAAGAAATTGAAAACCACAATCACAAGCATTGCCCCTGTGAATCCTGAAACTATACACACTAACCAGAACTTCATGCATGTGTCTTTGGTTCACATCTTCAGATACAAAAACCAGTGAAATGAAGCTCCCAGAGCTGATTGATGGCCAGGAAACCCTGATAAGCATAAGGAAATCATCAACAGCTCAAAAAGTGGATAGGGCTAATATTGGTCATAGGGCAATTGACCTAAACCCTAAACCCCAATTTCATTGCTGGCACTCTCTAGTAAACTTGAAATGAAACCCATTGCAAAAGAAGCAGGAATTAGCACCTGACCCAAAACTGTTAAGACAAGAGAGTCCCCAATTGCAAACCACTCATTGCTGATGCCCAAGGTCTGGTTGATTCCTGTGACAAGTACTAACTGCAAACACAACAGAGAATATGTTGGTAGCCCTACTACCATGTGCTGATCAGATCTTGATTCATATTAGGCCAGATCTTGTGCCATTTGAGAGGAAAATGAAACAAACAGGTAAGAATTTGAAGTCACCTGGGTAAGACCCAAGCCAGTCCCCAGAACAGTGGTCCATAAGAAGATTCTACGGAGGGGAACTTCTTTCAAGTAGCTGTTGTAAACTCCAACTCCCACAAGAGATGCAACTGCTGTCACAAGTTTTACTCTCCCCAAAAACTCTGGTCCAAAGCCTAATTTATTTGTCCTGCAATAGCAGCATGGTACCTTTAAGTAAAATATGATATTCTATGTTCATTCCTCTAGTTTCATGCCTGCTTTTTAGCCATCAGAACTGATCACCCTGTAGAAGTGCCCTGAAAGTTCCAAAATGCATAATCTGCTCGATCCCTACTTTAGTAGTACTACCTCTTGTTGCTATCTGGGGTAAGCAGTTATCTTTCAGACCTCTAACCCATCAAACTACAGTCCCTATGGCATGCACATGACATTCTGTAATGTTACATCTTTTGCCATTGCATGCCAGGAAGTTAGGAGAAGATTACATGACTAACAGTTCCCACAACACCATAATGGAGCCACCTGAGCCATTCTTACATGAAGGAAGACAACTTACATGAAGAAAAACATGGCTGTGTCAGATGTTGGAGTAGCTTGCCACAAGAAGATGAATGCAGTGGGTAAAAAGATATTGGGTTCCTTCACAGTTTCCCACAGAAAACTTAATTGTGACCTGGATGTATCTAAAAACCCCATTTTTATGGGTCCTTTAAGTGCATCATCTATGCCTGCAATGTCTGAAACAACATGGTCATGAGTATGCTCCTCATGGACTAGGCCTGATACTGCTGACGTTATAAGAGGCAATATTGCTGTGATGCCAAATACAAACCTGCCACATAAAATCAGAGTTTTTAGAGAGGCATTCAAGTCTAGAGATATTGCCTTAAGTCAAAACTGAGGTGGGTTGAAAAATTACCTAACCCCATATGTTGCCACCAAGGAACCGCTGAAGTAAGCACTTACAATACTTCCTGCTGCCGATGAGCCCCAGCATAATGACTGTAGAGACCCAGATGTTCCCTGTGTCTCGCCCCTTGCCCTCTCTACTACAATTGAATCTACAACCTGCATACACAACCATCAAATGTCACATACCAGCAAGGATCATTCAAAGGCATCTTGATCCCATGACCTTCTTGACCTACTGGCTCATGGGAGGCAAATTTCTATCTTGCATGTAAGTGAACCCATTTGGGTGATCCATGGCTTACAGGTGAAAATTCAAAATTCTGGAGAGCTTCCAAACTGAGCTTGATCAATAATATGCAAAGCAAAGTAGCAAAACCATGCCATGCTATAGAATGAGGTTTGTGATTTTGGAACTTACAACATCAGCAAATGCAACAGATAATGAGCTGAGAAGAATCACAGTGATTGCGGCATATTTATTGTCAACAAATAAAGCCAGGGAACCCCATGACAATGCACCCAAAAGGCCACATAAAACCAAATATGACCGTCTTCGGTACCCAAATAATGGCACACCATCACTGCATCAAGCACTTAACCATGAAAGAATTAGGGCAGTGATATAGGCACCAATAGTGACAAGACCCATGTGTTATACATATTCACCAAATCTTTTCAATCAGAAACTGATTCTCCATGATGAAAGAACTGGGTCCTGATATTACAAGATTATACATTCATCTCATAAGATATCTTCTTTCAAAGTAATACCAATTACATATTTCACCCAGAAGATGGTTCCAAAATTGTCTGAATCCTTGTAGCAGCAAAAACCAAGAGAAAAGGACATGTGGGTGGCATCGTTTACCTGATGAATCCATAGAGGGGCTTGATGAGCCAGGGAAGAGCTGAGAAGCCTGTCAGAAACGCTGTCTGCAACACAGAACGATGAGTTCTTTGCATCTCCCAATTCTTCTTCAATAACTTCTCCATAGTTATGTTTGTAAGTCAAATGAATAGATTTGAGAGATCCAAAAAAGGTCACAGAGATTCCAGATCCCCAAAAAATTCAGCAAACAGGAAGAAGAGGACATCCAACCCCAAAAATACCCCCAAAAAAAATCAGTGCTCTAATCAACAGCTTGAGGTTCAAACACAATGGAAAAAGAAGAGGGTAATATTTCCAGACATCACTCACCTCTGCAGGGTCAAGATGAAGGTTATCCTTTAAAAAGAAGCTGACAGCCAATCGAGAAAGTCCTAAAATGCCTTGTACAAAATACACCATGGCTATTGCTATAGTTTCCGGGGTCATGTTCACCCCAAACAATTTATAACCTTTCTTCCTGCTTCTTTGCGATTCCTTCTGGAACAGTGAAAATTTCTCACTTGCTTGGAACTCCTGACCATCATCTGGCTTGTCTTCATGAGAATTTGAAACCAAAAATCCTCCTACCCAATACCAAACAAATCCCAAAGAAACAGTTTGATTACCAAAGAGTTCCCTTTGATTGATATTCTGTAAAATGATTGTTACAGAAAACTGCAAGGGTAATCAATCAATCCTGCTATCCTTGTTGTGTGTACAAAAATATTATAGCAACCAATTCTCATAGACAAAGTGATATAGATAAGCATGCACCATTCCTTGAAGCTTCAATGTCACTTTCAAGACTTTGATCCAACTTTTCTTTCTCGTCCTTGCCACGGTTGTTCATTGTAGCTGAGTTAGTGCCCACCCTGTCATTCACAGAGCCCTTACTCCTAATCACCCAGCGCCGTGATGGTGACAATTCTCTTGTTAACAAATCAGTCGATTTGAAATCAAACTGCAACATATCATTGTGTTGTCCCCTAAGTGCTGCAAGCAAACGAATTGTAAACAAGTAAGAAAACAATGTTTTTTCTTTCATCTCACAAAAACTGTAAGCTCCTCCTTCATCAAAGAACTAAGAGCTTTATAGTTTCTTGCATCTCCCAAAAACCATAAGTCCTCCTTCATCAAAGAACTAAGAGCACTACGGTTTCTTGCATCTCACAAAAACCATAGTAAGCTCATTCATCAAAGATCCAAAAGCTCTACAACAGAGAGTAGAGCTTGAATAAAACCCAAATTTGACATACTTCCAAAAGAAGTTGAATTCTGCCTGGACAAGTTCAAATCAGAAGTTATGGGTTTCTTGTAAGATCCTCAATATATCAACCTTCTCCATGATCACAGAGAGCTTCTATACAAGAACAAAAAATGCATCTATTCCAAGCAGTGTATGACTTTCTGTACCCTGCTTGTAACAGGTTCATGATCGTCATCCCCATCTGGTGCTCTTTATTGCTGGATTAGGGTTTTACAGTCTCTCCAAATGGTGCATCCAACAAGCAGGGTACAAAAAACAAACAAATGGGAAGATCGTTCATTACAGGAAGAAGGAAATCCCAATACCTGAAAACCCATTGTGATACCCATGAGCAGCAGCACCAACACCACCCCACTGCTTTTGTAGTAGACTTCTTGTTGTTCTTCTTCTACTACTACTACTACCCAGTGCCGAACTTGGGAAAACACAGTGGAAATCACCAGGCCCAAACCTTCCTGATGAGTGTCTGGCAGGGTTGTAGATGGAAGAAGAGGCAGGGAGTGTCAGTAGCGAAGACGCCATAAAATTGGGTTGTCGCTCTGGAGCTTCTCTCCTATCTGTGCAATCGTTGCTTCCCGTTTGCAGTTAACTCCATGACCCCTTGGTAACGTGCGAAACTCTCTCTCTCCCGGCTCGCTCTCTCTCTCTCTCCATGTCCCCTTGTGTACCCGGATGTCTTTGCTATTCGCCAGAACATAACCGAAGTTCTTCGTGTTCATAAGCAAATGGTGGAATCTTCATGGCGACCGTTCGCACACATCCACACAAATGCACATTCTTTCCTTCTCCGCAGCCGACGAATTACTTGCTGTACGTGGAGCTCCTTTAAAAATCCACGAGGCGCAAGGAAAAATACACCTACCAATCACTCTTTTTGAACACTTGGACGAAGCACAACTACCCCATGCGTCAGTCAGACCCTTAAGCCTAAAACCTGGATTCTCGCTTCTCAAGAGCAAATTGATCAGCTTGTTGGGAGATGCTGGAATTCCACCTGATGGGTGCATCAAGATCTGCAGCAAATCAATAACTTTGTTGGGTAGATGGTGGTGGGTGTTCCAGTGGATGCATAGGTGCAATGTTATACAAATTTATGCCTTGTAACAGTACTGTATCCTGGCCTTCTTCTTGTGTTTCTAGTATTGCAAAAGGAGGGAGGAAGGTTTAAGATTGTGCACATTGCATGCGACTCGGTTGCAATTCCCAGGAAAAAAAGATTTTCAGAAGAAAGATTACAGCCTTCGCAGCATCATGGTCTGCATTCTTCATCATCACCCTTACATGATGTGCATTCTTCACATCAGGATGATGCCTTACATCACATCTGGTAAAGATCAATCCTGCCATCAGAGTGTACCACTGCCTCTTTGAGCCCTCGGAGTGTCACACCACTTTTGCTTTTCTGGAGCAGGAGTAGGAGGAGTGATCCCCAAGCGGAAGATGGGTTGGATGCCCACACATGGCTGTGGCAACAACACAAGGACAAACAGCAGCAGAAATATATGACTTGCAAACCTACAATCTGAAAAGGCAACAATTCTTTGAAACCTGTCAGTCAATACAGTTTGAGAGAGTAACATGTTTCATTCAAATGAGAGTGAGATAAAGCATCAAGAATTTTCTACCTCAGAGCAGCAGCGTACAATCTTAGTAGGACCTTGGAAGTCAGTTCATGAATGAGGAATGACTTTTTCTTCACACAATGATCACAAGGTTACTACACACACTTTTGTCTTGAGAACTTTGTACTTCTTACTCCACTACTTATATTTCTGTTTTCCCCCAAGGATATACACTATTTATCTCCAAACTTTCTCTTTCTTGAGACCACACTGTCATATCAAAGCAGATCCCTCAAATGAAGCTGCATTTTGCTTTCAGTAAGCAGAGAAAAAATCACAAGAGAAGAAAGGAAACAGAGAGACTTTTTCTCTGTGTTGTAAGGAGGATAAAATGTTGATGAGCTCATGCAAAAGTGCTTGCTGCACCCCCTTCCTCAAATGCACCCAAAGCTTTCATGTCCTCCAAAAATGCTGAGTACGAATCCTCCACGCTTGGGGGCTTCATTGATGCGGAGGCAGAAGACCTTGAAAATGGGGCTGGTGCAACAGGGGCAGCTGTCGCTGTAGTTGTTGAAGTTGGCATTGATGTCAATGTTGATGTCTTAGGTTTCAATTTTGGAGCGTTTTCTCTCCTGACACGAACTGATGCCGGAACCTGATCCACAACACACAGATGCCCAACACAGCTCTCATTCATTCTGACAACTTCAAAACCCTAATCTTATGAGGATTCTCTCATTGCATCATTCAAGGTGAGAAGGTCTACCATTGAAGTGAGCTCTGGAGTATGTTGAGCCAGGGGTCTCTTGACAACTGTTGCCACAGCTGACTTGATGTAAAAGGGTTTCACAAGTCCCCCAGCTTTGCTCAAATCCTCTTGTCCTGTCCCATTGGAGACTTGTCTTGACAGAGGAGGTGGGGGAGGAGGGGGTTCAATAGGAGGTGCCATTGGAGGAATCCCTGTTAGAGCCACCGGAGGTCTAATAACAGGTGGTGGTGGGCCAGATGGGGATGAGCCTAGCCTTACAGGAGGCGGGCCTGGTGGAGGTCCAGGCAAAGGGGGCATCCCCACTTGTGGCATCCTTGGAGGGGGTGGGGGGAGTGGCAGGGATGAGGAAGGTCGCATCTCTTGGGGTGTTGGCAGGCCAGGAGGTACAGGTGGTGGCATCTGGGGGCTGACACCAGGTGGTCCAATATCTGAAAGAGATGGCTTCAGAGGAGGGGGACCGGGAGGTGGACGCATTATCAAGGCTGGTGGCCTGGTTGGGGGAGGACCCACTGGAGGTCGCATAGGAGGCGGGGGTGGGGATATTTGTTGAAGGCTTGGGTCCAAGGACTTGGAGGATTCATCATCTTCCATCTCTTGCTTCATCTCTTTTTGTGGCAGGACTGTGGCTTGGCTTCTTGGAGGGAGAGGTTGACCCTGAACCTGCAATCAAGAACAAACAAAAGTATATCCCAGTCTCAGCTGCCTGTTATAACCCTTATCAAATCCCTTCCACCTTCAACACACATAAAACCAATCTCCATGACAGAGTATTAAAGGCTATGACATTAGCACCAGAACACAAAAGTGTGAGGATACTCACATAATGTCGCTGGAAAGGAGGTCCTTTCTGTAGACTTCCTCCAGCTTCTGCAATTTCAGTCAGGGAAACGGCCATCTCTTCATCCATTCCTGGGTGCACGATTGTAGTAGCTGCAACTTCTTCTCGTGCTGTACCTGGAGGTGGAGGTTGAGCAGGTCTGGGAGGAGGTGGTGGTGGCACTCCCATAACACCCAAATCTGACGATGTAAGAGGGGGTGGTGGTGGCCCTGGTGGAAAGGGAGGTGGTGGTGGAGGCAACAGACCTGAGGCTGGACGAGGGGGTGGTGGGGGGACAGGTACTGGCAATGGAATGGGTGTTTCCCCCACCAAGGATATTTCTCCACTCAATGGAAGAGGGGGAGGGGGAGGAGGGGGAGGAAGTGGCAGATGTGCTTCCAGATCTGTTACATGACCTGTTCCAGATCCTCCTGAGGTAGAAGAAAGTGGTATCCTAGGCCCTGTACACAACGGCACAAGGAGAGAAAAATTGAATTGTGAGACGTAATTTGCAAAAAAAACATTCTTCACACTGACATAACAGAGTGTTCCTGTATTACCTGCTAGGTTTTCTCTTGTATTACCATGGATACAATGTCAGTACTTGTGTGGTTATCAACCTATTCACAAGGAAAGAGAGCCCAGTAAAGACCATGCTCACTGTGAGTTCTGGAGATGTATAGTACCAATAGATGACTTGTACATGGGAGGTTTGCCAGGGGGTGGAGCTCCACTAGGGTTCAATGTTGGATGAAAATAGACAGAATCCTGCAAACAGCAACCAAAAATCTAAGCTCAGATGCTGGACAAGTGAGGTGATCTCCCTTCAACCATCTGCAGAAGACAAACTATGTGTTCACAGAATAAAATCAATTGTCTGAGTACCCCAGAGAAAAGGGTGCCTGAATAGAGAAGGATATATACCTCAGGCTTAGGGTGCTTGGCACGCTCTTCTTCTTCTGCAGTTGCACGCCTACGAGGTGTGGGGAGATGACTAACATGTCACAGCCCACATGAACTGTCTCAACATAGAATCTTACAAATCTTGACAAAGTCCAGCCTTGTGCTACAGCACTGAAGCATTTCAGAATGTCAATGTTGTTGTGATAGCAGAAGCGATGATTTAAAACATTTAACAACTAAATCCACACACAAGAACATAGACAAATGCAGTATTCCATCAACTTCAAAAAAGGGGTGAAGACAACCAAGATATCCTACCTAAACATAACAGGCTCCTCTCCCTTCTCCCGCATCTTGTCTTCGTACTCCTGAGAAGCCAACAAGCAAGAGAAAGAGACAGGTAAATACATGTACTGGTGACCCTGACAAGCTGCAAAATAGAAAAAATGGCAATTGGAGCTGGGCAACACTCCATGCACATTACTGATTGTCTCCACGTGGTGTGTATGCCCAATGCATTTCATACAGATGGCATCAAGAAATCAACTGGCACATATACCTGTGGAAAGGCTCTGCTAGAGGCACAATTTTTTTCCTTTCCAAGGACTGTAATATCTAGATGCCACCCAAAGAAAGACCCTACCTTCCGCTTTTTCATGACCAAATGCAGAGTATCTTCAAGCTGCCTCTTCTTATGTCGTCGTGTTTTGTCCAGTGCCCCATCAGCCTCTGCCAAACGTCAACAGCTCTATCAATCCATTTGAGAAACCCTACAAGACTGGACAGGCATCTACTCGCTAACACTCCAGAATCCAACTGGATGAAGTCATGGTCCAGAACCAGAGAAGCATCTAATGTCCCCAAGCCTGCATTTACTACAAGTGTGAAGCTCTCCACTGTAGCATGCAGGTGTTTAATGGGATGATACAGAATTGAAGGGCTTTCCAATCGCAACCCTATCAAACATCAAGCAACAGAATTCTTTCACAGCCCTCTCTGCATTGCCTGTTGATTGCACTTTGGCAAGCAGCAGCACTCTGTGACAATACTTTCTGCACTTGTCTCAAGAGTAGGTGCAGTTGCTACTCATCAAGGTTTTCAGGAAACAAAGGTCAGCCTCCTAGAAAATCTGAAAACCACATGCATGTTTTCCCTTCTCTTGCAAGATAGCCAAGGTGAGAATTACATATACATTGAGTCTGTCATAACCCACCTAGCAAACCAGCCTAGTTAAGAAGAACTGCCCTTTGGATGTCAATCCTATGTCCAACTATATAAGAATGACACCCACCCCATTCCCCTATCTGGTGACCCTTTAGTGTTCCACCGTTTGGAAGCCCTAATACTGTTTTGCAAGATGAATACCCACCTCATGATGCACATCTGAGAACCTGAACAAACATAAGAGTTTGCATATGTCCTTAGTTTATATTGGGGTTCATCACCTCCAGTTGACTCTGCAAGTTTCTTTGCCGATTGTGAAACCCTAATTCTACATTCAGTTTCCTTTTGCTTTAGAAGTAGGGGAACACATAATGCTAGAGCAATTTAGGTTAAAGACTCTAGCTGACTCTGCGAGTTTCTTTGCAGATTTTGAAACCCTAATTCTACATTCAATTTTCCTTTTGCTTTTAGAAGTAGGGGAAACGCACAATGCAACAGCCAATGTACGTAAAACAAAGAAAGGAAAAAACCCACGCACTCATCATCTCTAACTTTCTAATTTGCTCCTTGATGGCATCAGGATCCTTCTTCAAGATGCCAACCTCGCGCACTTTCTTCCTCTCCTTCTTGTTCTGAAGCAACCCAGCCCACACATACAAGACCACCTTTACTGAAGAAGAAGTTGGACTGATTCTAGTTTCCATGGTGGCAGCATAGTGCAAGAATGCATTCATATATCAAGCATGTTTGCAGCATTGAAAATGTATGCAAGCTTCTTGCTTTTTCCAATGCAACAACAAATTTATATACAACCTAATTTATATCCACAACTCATCAAAGATTTTTACCCTCTTAAGCTCCTTCTTCCGAAGCTCCTTCCGGTAGGCATCCGTGGGATTCATGACCTTGCCACCCTTTGTGGTCTTCATGGCGCCTCCTCAGCTTTGTTTCCCCCAACCCCCCTTTTCTATTCTTGGCCCAAACTGAAAAAGCCTCTCAACTCACCATGAGAAATCTGTGAGAGTACAAGCTAGGAAACCCTAATGAAAGCTCACAACAACCGCAGACACAAAAAAGGAATTCATATCACACAGAAATCGTCAAACTCCTTTCAAAATTAAAATCCTCGAATGCGAAAAAAAAATCCTACGGTTCCTCCTCCTCCTCCTCCTATGCCTCGTGACTTGAGCGGAGCAAAAGACTTCCTGTACAAGAACACAACCAACTTTGATATTGGAAACAAAAAACTGCAAAATCGGGAAACATTGGTGTGTTTTTTTCTCTATTTTTTGGGTTCGAAGCACCAATTTCGAGACAAATCAAATTGGGTTTCTCCACAACATAACAATGAAGAAAACGCAAGTAGATTTTCTCAAGAGGATTCTGGGCGAGGAAGGGGGCGAGCAAAACGCAAAGGGTGAACATTCCAGACAAAGAACTAGGTATACATTCCAACCTATGTGACATATTCCAGTCAACTCCGCCAATCACACAGGATGGAATTTACAATCGATGCGATGATTTGCATACTAGGATACATAAACTAAGGGAAATTACAACGTGGAATACACCTCCTGACATGTGTGCTCGAATCTTGTAGAGGACCGTTCTTTGTGGAATGGATCCCGAAATCAGTTCGTAGCTAACGACATGAGGAGCGTGAACCCTCTCACTGCCTCTTCCCCTCTCTTTAGGGTTTAGGGTTTTTGTTTGTATAGGGTTTAGGGTTTAAGCCCTACTTATCAAAAAAAAAATTCATGTCAGAAACTCATTTTTTTTGTTTTGTTTGTTAAGACTTGCTCTGATTTTTTTTTAAGTGTAACTAGTTGGGATGCCCATGGTATTTAGGGGTGATTGAAGTGCATTGGGGGGTGGGAGGCATTTAGTTTTTTTTCTTGGAGAGGGGGTTGTAGGGGGTGGGGTTTGTTTTTTTTTTTTTT
>Ga0209208_10003383_pt1 | contig 22857 bp, 15 predicted proteins | sample S1TSphfallax_3_FD_187694 | JGI IMG/M metagenome (GOLD analysis project Ga0209208, IMG submission 187694) | Host-associated microbial communities from peat moss isolated from Minnesota, USA - S1T2_Fd - Sphagnum fallax MG (SPAdes) (version 2) | ecosystem: Host-associated > Plants > Peat moss >...
TGAGCTCTCAAAGTCCTGGGACTCCAATCGGGACAATTTCGGGACTCCAACTTGGGAGTCTTGGGAAAAAGAGCCATTTGGATGTAGCCCCCACGGAACATTGCAGAGAATACTATATGGGGGAAGGTGGTGGCTTCCCCCGAGTCCGGGCCATGGTGAGTCTTGTGTGTCAAAATGCCCGTGGCTTGTCCCAACACCCAAGGGTGTTCCCGAATGTGAACTAACCCTTTTGTGGTTGGTTTGGATGCAGATTCAAGCTTGATAATCTAGTCCCTCTTCCTAGTCTAATCCCGGGACTTCTAGCACGCCCCTCTACCCCTTTCTAGTGCTGGAAGTCGGGAGCGCCTCCAAGTTCCATATTTCCGCAATTCAACACACTTGGACCCTCAAGTGGGTTCAACAAGGAACTTAGGAGTGCGTCAACATAGGGAGTTACTTAAGCAAATTTGACTTAGATGAAAAGGTATCTAATGTCCTACATAGGACTTATCATAAGGGCTATTTAAATCTTAATTTAACATCATAACCAAAACCCCTAATCCTTATCCCCACTCATAATTAAACCCCTAAACAAAAAGTGCCATCCAAAATCTTAGTTTTCAACCTTGTGCAAAAAGGTGATCCATAACCTTTGCTTCAAACCCATATGTTTTGTCTCATGGGTGGGAATTATATTCAAATGGGAGCACCTCTTATTCATTTTCTCTCTCTATCATTTCTCATTCAAGTTCTCACTCAAGTTGAAGGATTTTCTCATTCGGAGATCTTGGCTTCATCTTCAAGCCATGGTTTTAGTTCTACTTGATAGTTCTATAACTTCCGAGTCAAATAATTCTATCTTTTCATCTTCAAGTGACAATGGGATGTAAAAAGATGTTTGCAAACATGGATAGATAGAAAATAATGTGTGTTTGTAGCTATAATTGTTATTGCTAATTCATCTGACATGTTCAATGCCAATGAATTAGAAGAGGGTGTGGGTCATTTAGTGGATTTAGCTGTGGAAGTTTGAGATGTGCTTGCTACTATTTAAGCAACACCAAGGTTGTTCAAAAAATTTGACCAACTTCACTTTGGCCAAGCTTGATGAGTTGGCATTATTAGTGGCACCCACCATTGTGCGCCATGCACAATCTACAAATGAACATCACAATCAAATTTGGATTTAAGGTTTGCATTAAAGTTTTAGTTTCAATGTTTTGGATTAAGGTTTTAGGGTTTATATTTATGGTTTGGATTAAGTTTTTGTTTTAGTGTTGTAGATTAGGTTTTAGTTTTAGGGTTTTGGATTTATGGTTTTAAGGTTTTGGGTTTAAGGTTTTGGATTAAGGTTTAGGGTTTTGTGCGTTGGATCAAGGTTTTAGGACTTAGATTTAAGGTTTGGATTAAGTTTTTGTTTTAACGCTTTAAATTAGGATTTTACTTTTAGGGCTTTGGATTTAGGGCTTTGGATTTAAGGTTTGGATTGTTTAGGGTTTTGTGTTTTGCATTAAAATTTTAGGGTTTGGATTAAATTTTTGTTTTAATGTTTTAGATTATGGTTTTGGATTAGGGTTTAGGGTTTAGTGCTTTGGATTAAAGTTTTAGGGTTTAGTGCTTGGATTAGGGTTTTAAGGTTTAGATTTAAGGTTTGGATTGAATTTTTGTTTTAATGCCTTAGATTAGGAATTTTGTTTTAGGGCTTTGGATTTAGGCTTGGGATTAAGGTTTAATCTGATAGTTAAGAGTTGGGATTTACAAGTGATCACCACATTTGGATTGGGTGTCCTTCAAAATTGAACCCAAAGAAGTGCCTTCTACAATTCATTTTGTATATGAAACATGATAATGTTTCCATGTATGATGCATTTGTATGGTATTGGTCATTTAGAATGTTGTTTGTGATGATGCCATCTTCATTGCATCTTGCATTCATGATGCAATTGGAGACAAAATTCAATGGCCCATAGCATAGGAGCAATTTGTGTTGGGCACAAATTTGGTGAAATTCCAAGGTTGCATTAGGTTCATTTGATGGCACGTTCATCAAGATTCACAAACTTTGGAATGATGGGGACCATAGGGTTTGGTTCAATGGGCAAAAAAAGATTTATTCAATGAACAACATCATGGTTGTTGATCATCAAAGTTTGTTCATTTATCTAGACTTTGGGTATCTAGGTTCTTACCATGATGTTGCCATTTTGCACCAATTTGAACTACATAAGAATTGGCATCAATTTTTCTTGCATGGTGATAAATATTTTGAATACTTGTTGGGCTATCCTGGCTACCTAGGTGAAGAAATGTTCATCATGAGGAGGATTGGGAGGTGTGAGGTAGGTCCTAATGTTGACCAAAACGTTATTAGAGCCTACAACAAAATCCATGCTAAGTATAGAGTGCGAATGGAATGGGGGATTAGTGGATTGAAAAGGAAATGGAGATGGTTAATGAAAAGGTTTAATTCCACAAAGCCAAAATATACAATTTTGTTTAGAGTTTTAGCTATATTAACAAACTTTTTGCATAAATGTCGAATGGACTTCACATTTGAAGTCATAGATGAACAACTACCCAACCATGCTAACCATGGGTGGGATGGAGACTTTTAATTCTATAGGTCTAAAATCTGTTTAACTTTTGTTTTGAACTCCTCCTCATTAATATATAGCCCCTAGTTTCTTAGTAGTTTTTAGGTTGCTAATTTAAACCATGTTCGCTTTGCCAATAGTAATTTGCATATGTGACTACATTAGAGTTAGGTGTTGTTTTGAATCCATTTCCATGGTGGATGCCATATATTCAATGTTTCATGACTGGTGCTACAAATACTCACCCTTCATCCTCCCCTTATTAGTTGGAGCTAGAGTGGAAATAAATGAGGGGCTTGAATTTACAACAAGCCCAACTAATGGAAGATCTGACTCCATAGAAATGGATGTAAGAGTAGATGGAATAGCATATCCAAGAATATAGTTTGAAGTAGATGGGGTTGTTGGACTATTAATATCATCAATCAAATTTTGTCGGTGTTTCAAAACATTGCGCATGGCATGCCCATCTATTGATTTCAAATGAACCTACATTTCTTTGTTTTACAAAACCACTTTGTCTGATCCTTCTTCATTTGATGTCCTTGTCTTCAACTCTTGCAATGTTTTCCACAACCTTTCTTTCAAGGTTTCCTCTTCGAATTTTAATTCAAGGTAGTCAAACTTATATGAACCATAAATAACCTTCCACACTACATTAAGAATGAATTGTGTATTTTTTGAACTTGTTTTTGCTATAGATAGCAAAGTGATGGTTATAGGTAGCACACATGTTGTTTAAGTGTGTGGACTCCACAATGGCACGATTTCCTTTTTCTCGTTGTGGTGCTTTTGACACATGCATACTCAGGAAGTTCTCTTCATGTTGAGAACTTTCCACCTTAACGTAAATAGACCTGTCCATACTTGGAAAACCTTCAAACCTCCACATCATTTTATTTCAATTTCTTTTTATGCCTATATGGATACAAGCTACGGTCTTTCACTTTTGTGACAAAATGGTGTTTTTTCCTTGGGCACCCTTTATTGAAATGCATATGGTGATTAATTTATCCTTTAATCTACTAATTAAAACTTGGATTAAAACTAACAATTTCATTATGAAGAGAACTTTGTGGTTATTTATTCATAAAAAATTCATTTGTTAGTAGTAATGGACTTTTGAAGTCGAAAAATATGGATTGGTCGTTTTATTGGAACATCACAAAATGAAAAAAATTATATTGGTTCACATTCCAAATTTGTTATTGGGATTCAATACATAATCTAATGCAAGATGATAAATTCATGCGAGGAATTTTTTCTTTGAAAACCTTAACCATTTAATAGTTAGGGACTTTTGAATGGTTAAAATTTGACCATATTTTCATAAGTCCATATGGGTTGCAATTTTATTTATTTTTTCAATTTTTTTGTCCCATTTTTTTTTTTTGAGAGTTTTACATGGGGCATTATTCATTTGGATTTTGTGCATTTTCCTTTTAAGACTTCAAATTAAAAAATGATATCATCTACATTAAATATAAAATTTCACAGAGATTTGCAAAGGTTTGTAGGTGATTAAACATGCATCATTCAAAGATTAAAATAATAACATTTTTTATAATAACAATCATGTCCATTTGAATCATTTTAAAGAATCTTGTATAAATTTATACAAAGTGTAATTTATGCCAATATCGGGCCATGTACCTTGTATTCACCCACCTCTATTTCTTTCTCTTTGTCTCTTTGTGTGCCTCTCTATGCTTTTCAATCTCTCTCTTTGCCTCTCTCTCTCTGCCTTTCTTTCTTTCTCAATCTATCTTTTTTTATCTATCTCTTTCTACCTTTTAGTCTCTATATTTGCCTTTTTGTCTCTTTTCACCTTTTTTTGAATCTTTATTTATTTTTTTCTCTCTCTATGTACTTGTACAATGGCTTACACATAAATATGTGTATGTGTATGTATACTCACGTACAACTATGTGCATCATAGTTGCATTTATACATACTTTGATAAAATTTGTGTACACATTTGTCCTTTATAAAAAAAATTTACTATGGAAAGGTTTGATGGACTAGTGTGATGGAATGATTTGACAGACTGGGTGAAAACTATGAAGACACCATTACTCTTTAAAGGGCCTCCAAGTTGTAATTATTGGTAATTTTGGTAAAAAACAATTTTGGGCCAGACCTTGGAGAAACAAATGTAAAGTGACATTTAAAAATAAAATAAAATTCATGTAGTTTGAACATAAAACAATCCATGTTTTTTTAACAAAGGACTAATAAAAACATGAAACCCACAAAGGCTATTAGTCACAAGAGGAGGGGTGCACACTAGGAATCATTAAGTATGTTTTCTTATCACATTTCAAAGCTTTAAGGACATAATTGGATGCACCTAGAGGGGCCAATTTTTTAAAAGAAAATACACAAGCCTATTGAGCTTCTTGTATATATATTAGTAATGGACATTCAAGGCTAAACCATACTTTGGAAAACTTTGGGTAACACATCCCAATAGTTTATGTATAATGTTAGTATGGATGTTTGGTAAGAATATTAGTTTCTTAAAGGAAGGCAACCAACACCTCATTACATTTGGTTTGGTCCTTATAATTACAAGTCAGACATGGCTTGTATTTTTAAAAATAGCGAAGGTTACAAAATTAGGCAAACTAAGGCCCTAGTTTAGACACATTTCCATTGGGATTTCTACGTAGGAGATGGTTTCTCTTCAATAATTTTTATAACCTTACATATTAAAACTATTAAGATTATTATTTATGTATTACTTGAGGTAGTCTTACATTCTAATTAACAAGGTTGGCTCATTATGGAAATCTTTATGTTGGAATGGAAGTAACTAATAAGGATGTGCAAAGTAAAATTAGTTTAATTTTATGGTTGTTTATAATAGCAAGCCGTCACTTTTCATTTGGTTCTACCAAAAAACTCCATGCAATTACATTTATTATAACCTATATTCAAGTAAGTCACATGAAAATAATTTACTCAAGCCTTTGTAAGTTTTACATTTGGTGGAGGGATTTGATTGAATGCATCAGTTTATGCAACTTGAAACAAGGCCAAAATGTCCATCAATGAACAAGTAACACTGTAATAGGTTTGATATGTGATTTTTGTGTAAACCAAAGGGATTGAAAATGGAAAAAGGAATGGATCACCATATTTTGCAGTGGTTTTTTAATGATTGGTTATTGAAACACATTTTTTGTAGGTTTGTAGGACATTAACAACAAGTCAAAGTGGTTGTAAACACCTTGTATTCCTCACTATCTACTAACTTTATGTTTGTGGTTATAGTGGGATGGGACCAAGTGAGGCCGACTTTGTTTACAAATCTTATAAAAATGTTGTTGCATGCAAAAGAAAATTGGGTTTGCAAGACAATTGATCACATCCCCTTTCCTCTTATATTCATCATGGTTTTTTCATAGATCTTTTATATTTAGCAATATCATGACTCTATAGTAACCTTACATATGGTAAACCTATAAGGCATGGAATAAATATGGTGGTAACCAAGGATTACCATAAGTTGTGGCTAGTCTGTTTTTTGTTTTTGTTAAAAAGTGTTGGGATACATGTTTTGGAAGAAAAAACAATGTTGGTTATGTAGCCAAGTAGTTTACATGTTGGATAAATACCTCATAAAGAGATATATTGTAAGTTTTATTATTACACAATATGTATTATGTGAAAATGCAAGGTTGGTTTCAACAATGATCCTTTTTGGATCTTTAAAGACGATATCTAGATTTTTGGATAGTAAACAAGACACCTAATGTAAATAATTTCTTCTTTGATTTTCTACAAAGAAAAGTAAATGCTCAATAGAAATTGATCAAAAAGATTTATATTTTTCTCTTTCTCCCTCTTTGTGTCTCTTTCTACGCCTATTTAAGTTTTTAAAATTTCTTCCATCTCTTTTTCTTTTTATCTATTTACCTTTTTATCTTTCTATCGCTCTTTGTGCCTAAGGTCCAAGCATGATAAAGTATGCCAAAAAAGTATTCCTAAAATTTAAATTCAAAAAAGTCTCTTTTCAACATTAACCTTAAAAAAGATATTAAGAACCTATTTAAATTGCAATTTGAAATCATAGAACACTTCATTGAGTTTATTGTAAGTCGTACACAAAGTTTGAGGAATTTCTATATAAGAAAAGTGGATGAAAAGTATGTTCTAAATTGGTTGGTTGTTTAAATTTTCCAAAGTTGACTAAAATATGAAAAGTTGAAACTATATCCATACACACTAGGCCTTCATCAACTTGAAAGTATAATAATTCTAATTGATGTTTTACTTTCATGTACTTGTGATTCAATTTTGCAAAATTGTGACATGTACTTTCTATATTTGCATTGCAAAAAAATGTATTTAAATGCATATTAAAACGTGTTTTTTTCAATATTATGCAATGAAGTCAAAAAAATTATAATTGTTGGTCATTGACTTAAATAATATTCATGGATTCAATACATTAAAATATATTTTATGGATATTTTCCAAAAAACTAACAAGTGTTTCCCGCTGGCATACTTTACCATGCTTATGCCCCCTATCCAAGTCTTTCTATTTCTCTCCATCTCTCTCTATCTCTTTCGTTCTCTCTTTCTATGCCTCTCTCAGTCTTTCCATCTTTTTATCTTTCTTTTTCTTTCTTTCTATCTATCTTTATCTCTCTCTTTACCCTTGTCTTTCTCCAATTCTCTTTCTCTCTCTCTTTCTCTCTTTATTTTTTTTCTATCTATGTCTATATTTGTTTTTGTCTTTTTAAGCATTTGCCTAGCCTAGGTGATGCTAAATCCTAAACCAACATGGCCATAGATGTAGGAGTTCAAAAAGGATTGTTGAAGTTAGATGAAAGATGACAAACCTTGGATTAAAACTTGTAGCATACTTTTAGAGTAAGTGTATTTGATTCAAAAGATCTTAAGATTTATAAATTCCTTCCTTCTTCAATTGCATTATGGTTGTTCCAACACTAGGTTTCTAAACCCACCATTGTTTATAAAAAAAATTTAATGCAAGAACATGAGATGGCCCTCCAACTTTGAATTAATGAATATCAAGTAGTTCACTAGGTTCATTGTGTTCAAGATCGCAGGTAGATGAATAGTAGATAGTTCACTATGTGTATTATGTTCAAATGAATAAGTAGATGAAATGATGACCTAATGGGGTTGATGATTATTTAAATTTGTATGTTGAGCAATTAGGTCCTTGGGTTCACTATGGTCAAATCAACAACCACATGTGAAATGGTGAGTTCACTAGGTTCAAGTGAATGATGTTCTAAATCTGATGAACCTTGATAAAATAGAACCTTAAATTTAGCACAATGGTCAACATAATAACATCAATGGAAGAACATGAAATAAATTTCCAAGTTGAATTCATGAGCAAAAGCTAGATTATGGGGTTCATTGTGTTCAAGATGGCGAGTAGATGAAATGATGACCTAGATGAGTTGATGTGAACAACTAGTTGGATCTTTTGGCCATTGATAAAACATAACCTTAATCCCCACATTCATTAAAAAAAACCCATCATGACATATCCATTTGATGACTATTGGAAGTTTGGATTTATATGTTGAACAACTAGTTCCCTTAGTTCATTATGTTGAACAATGTTCTCGATCTCCTAAACATTGATAAAATAGAACCTTAATCCCCACATCCATAAACACAAACCCATCAATGCATATCCATTTGCCCATACATCCTATTCCATCTAGGCAAGATATCATTTTGTCCTCATGGAGATATGAGTTTTATCAAGGTTTGTTCCAAATGGTAACTAAAGCCTAACCAATGCCCACTATCTGGTTGTAATTGGCACTTAGGAGAGAATTTGCCACTTTGTTAGCAATTTCAATGCCTATTGGACCTCATGATGTCCTATGTGATAGTTGAAAGCATGGTTAACCCTAACATCCTTAAGGTGGGTGAAGGGCATAATCTTCATTGTGTCACAATTATAGATAGGGGAATGGTTTGTCTGAGATTGCTTCTTTTGCACAAAAAGAAATCATTCCAAATTTGAAATAGAATGGGTTTTGCAGGGACCTTGACTATAAAAATACCTTACAATTTTACCTATCATGTGTTTTGGAGCTATTGGAAACCCGCATGCTGAGTAATAATTTCCACCTATTTTAAAGCCAAGAAGGATGCCTTGTATATTCAACTACAGAAAAACCCTAAATCCTTATGATCATCAAGAAGATTTCATGAAAGATGGTAAAGCTGCACCAACCAACAAAGTGGAGCACTAGGGTGTTTTAGCTGAAGCTAAACCCTAAATCCTTATGATCATCAAGAAGATTTCATGAAAGATGGTAAAGCTGCAACAACCAACAAAGTGGAGCACTAGGGTGTTTTAGCTGAAGCTAATCCCTAAACCCTAAATCCTTATGATCATCAAGAAGATTTCTTGAAAGATGGCAAAGCTGCACCAACCAACAAACTTGTTGATACAACTTCTGCTACGATTGTTTATTGTATGCAGCATTATTCATGTGAGAGGCCAAATGAACGCCTTTCAATTGCTCTTGACGTACAAGATTATGCATCCCATTTGTGGCAATGTATGAGAGTTGTTTCTCAGTAAGGAATTCAGCAAGGTTCAACCAATGAAGGAATTTAGCAGGTTTGACCAATGAAGGAATCCAGCAAGGTTCAACTGATGAAGGTATTCAGCAAGATTCAACTCAAAGCCCATGAAGCCATGAAGTATCCATGGATGTATAAACTGACATGTTCAAGGTTATGACACATGTTCTGCATTGTTAATTTTTTAGTTGCTCTGTAGGGATTCTATTTGCACAACAGGGGCTGGTGTCATTGATTACTCTTGTTTCCTTAGGGCAATGTTGCTTGCACTGCATATTGCTGTTGAATGAAAGCCAGGTTGCACTGTTGTGCAGTGAGATTTTTCTGAAGAGTTAGGAACTTCTCAACATGCATTGGAAATTAGCCCTGAACAAACTTGCATGCAGGAAACAAGAGTCAGATAGACCAGAATATGGTGACAGACACACAGCATCCACCCAACACCTAGTGCTATTGTGTTTATGTATGTTGTTAGCAGTGCTTGTGTCCATGGTCTACAGTCTCAATTGAGCTTCCCTTGGGATCAACATGAGGAATGAGAGAAATTGGATTCCTCCCTCTAGAAGATGTGCCTCAGCAAGGACCAGGACATGGCTGAAGACACATAGACTCTATGTTTTCTACACCATCTCTCATTTTAGTGTGTGCTAATTTCTTGTGGATGTTTTTGGTGATCTGAAAATCTTGGAAGTACTCTCTTACTCTCACTATCTCTAACTTGTTCCATCCACACCTGAAAGCTACTTGGCACAGAGTTACTGGTGAAGGACAGAAGCCAAATGGTGTCTGAAAGTCCTCCTGAAATAGGTTAAGTCGCATATTCTTAGCTTTTGCTGGTGTGTACCCTAAGCAGCATCCTGAATTAATGTCATATCCTGTCATTGCTCAGAATTGAGTATCTCACTGCAGAAAGGAAGAGATGACTCCAAAGTTTTGAGGAAGATCAATGAGCAATCCACTTTGAGCTTAAAATTCTTGTGATTGCTGAGACTGTGCTACCATATGAAGATGATGACACGTGATTCCTCAATGTAAGGCAACATTAGGAATTATCTGAAAGTACTCACAGAAATGCAGAAAAATACTGTTCATGTATTGTGATCTTGGCACCCATAGAGGCCAGTATCACCAAAGAACAAACTGGATAAGGGGAAGCCCTTAGTAACTCAGCTGTACTTGCATGGCTTCCATGGATCATTTCTCAGATTTTCTTCCAATGTGCTGAGTGAGTGCAGATCCAGGTCTTTGTTGGAAGCAAATTTCTTCATCAGATCACAATGCATGGAATGATGTGTTTGTCATGGGTGCTCTCCATCAAGGTTTTCTTAAACATATTCCTTTGCTTCTTGATAAGCATGGAGTTGGATTCTCATAATGGGTTACACAAAGATCAAAATGTGGTTCAATAATGAAAAATGGAAGGCTTTTTGGACTCATCAAACTTACTCAATAGAGATTCAACAATTGTTCTCTTACTTTGCACAGCGCTTGTATGTGGCTTTTTTTTGGGGGCGGGGGGAGGAAAGTCTCAACATAAGAAGTCAGTCAACATTTGGTCTTCAAGGAAATGGATAGCAATCGTTTCAGTTTGCTGACTCTGCCTGTAAGGGAGAGACTACTCAAGGATGTAGTTTTCATTTAGTCCCACATTTTGACGAATATTCACCACACATTATTGTGAAGTGTGAGTTCATTATTTGGGAGCAAAATAGCTGTTGCTGGTTTAGGATTCAAAGAGATTTGACATGTTAGAATTTGGATTGATTTCAATTACATCTCATTGTGCATGTGACCTAGATGTGGCCCAAAACAGGTTTGTTTGAAAAGTTTACAATCCACCAATCTCATGTAATTGAATGCTGTTGCAAGCTCACTACCATGCTCATTAGTGATTTAGGGTTTCAGGAAAGGATTTTAAATTGATTGTCATGTTGGAGAAGATTGGAAGCTCTCTTGGCCTTGTTATGAGCAAGTGAAACTGTAGTTGAATGTGGGTTACACTACCACTAAAATGAATGTGAATTTTATTGTTTTCAGCCAATTTTTAGCAAGAAAAAGAGTTGTGACTAGGGTGCAAATATTAGTGGGTGTCAATGGGCTTCCAACAATAGTAAGCTGCTACAGATGTGTTTCAAGACCGGATGTGTTATTTCAAATGTATAATTATTTTTGTGTACATATTTGAATTTGATTTTTTTACTTCAATTATTAATCAGCATTGTGTATATATACTAATTTTCAACTACAAAATGCAATAAACATGAGTTTTGTAAACTGGAATTGCTGGTATGCATAGTTGAAAAATCACTCCATATAAAACCATCTATTTCATTGCTAGCTGGGCCCAACATGATCAAAAGGCAAAGTAGGAACATTGGGTTATAGGGTTATAAGTTATAACCTGACCATAATTCAAAAATCTTGTTCCCTTATTGTATTAACCATACTTGTTGTTTTTATCAAAAAGAAATTCTTTGAGACATTTATTTAGATGTTCAGACCAACATAAAATCTATTTTCTGAATAAGTGTTTCCCAGAATCCTAGTCAAATGCACAATTATATACTGTTAGCTAATTCAGTCATCCACATATCATCCATCAAACTTTTCTCCTAATTAAAATTCCTTGACATGTCGAATTGTTTTCACACAATTACATTAGGAAAAACTCAAAGGGACTGGCGTACAGATCTCTACCAAACATTTTGACCTAACATTTGAACCCAACCCAATTTTTGAGGTTAAGATTGAGTAAAAGTGGTTGTAACCCATGAAGAATTGAGGTCCATGAGTCATCATGCTATATTTGTGATAGTCCACGATTTGTCAAGAAAACCAACATGATGAATGTCTCCAACAGAATTGACTGTCGTCTTCAACATTCATTCTTCATATGTTTTTGCAAGCTAGTACTTAGAAGTGTAAGTTTTGGGGAAGGAAAAGAACCACCTGATGGATTGAATTGAATTGAATTGAATTATATGAATGATTCAGAGTTCATCCGCATCATTCAGAGTTCATATGTTGTCACAAGCAAGGTTGATCATTTTGTGGAGAAGAGAGACAAGACAAATGCCACACCCTTGGTACCTTGGTAGCTTTGACAGTAATTCATTTTTTGGGTACAAATGTTGAAATTTTCAAAAGAAACTTTTTTCAACAAACAAAATTTTGTGAAGGAAAATAGAGAATATATTGGAATATATTGGCATAAGCTTATTGCCCCATGTCGAAGCTGGGTGACACATGAATCATTTCAATTTATGCAAAGTAGTGTAGGGCAATTGAGAGGAAGGTTGGGTAAGAGCAGCTCCAATAATGGCTTGCACAATATATTTTTGATTAAGTATAACATATTGGTTTGGGCTAATAAATTTGCATAGGATCCAACTCTTGGAAAAGTCATTACAAAATAAAATGATTGTTTTTTAATCAGTTGAATATAATGATCCTCCCAACCAATTGAATTTTAGCAAAGTTTTGCCCTATATTGTCTGATTTTTCAAGTTGATGGGTGAGGATTGAGAAACAATTGTACACCATTTTAGATGTGAACATCCTTAAAGCTCAAATGACGGGTAGAGGGGTAGGGGTGGAATTAGTGCACATTTAAAGAAATTTGTTCATTTGTTGAAGTGGTGATCATCCATAAGTATAGCTTACCAACTTTGGTAATATTCAAAATATGAAAGTAGAAAAATATTAAACGTCATTTCATATTGTACACAATTATGGCAATTTTCAACGATTTCAAAATTTTACAAAATCGTTTATAGCAATTTTTTAAAAATAATTTGTGACATAATATTCTTTTTTAATGAAGAACCGGCCAAGTTTTCTTAGTGTATTTTGGGGACACTCACCCAGCCGAAGATGTGATTGGAACTTTTGAAATCCAAAAGGTCCTTGCCAAGTTGTCAACCTGGGATTCCCAAATTTCAGAAGTTCTTTTTTCTAAAGAAAAAATGAAAAAATGACATTTCTTTACACATGTGAATAAATCTAGACCCTTCTCCTTTACAAAACATTTGTTACAGAATGGCAAAAATTCACCATAACAAAAGTCATTGGGTGGAGCTCCTTCAGAAGGTGGGGGAGGAGAGGGGGAGGAGAAGGGCCAGGGTTTTGAGAGGAGTGTCAACCATGTGGATTGGCATTTTGTGAAGAAAATGAAAGATGAGGGATCTTTCCAATGGAATTGACTTATGAACCATTGTAGTACTATGTCCCACAATTTGTGCCCCTGCCACTAGCCCAATCCAAAAATGGTGACAAACAGTTTTCATGCAGCCAACGAGAAGACTTAGCATACACTCATGAGGTGTCCAGTTTTTTTCTTTTGGGGAGGAGGGTGAGCAGGATTTTTTTCCCCTCGTTCCCAATATGTTCCCATGGAGTTCTCATGGAGTTCCTCAAGTTGTTCCTTGGGCCGTTCCCAATAGCATCTCACTTCTATCCCCATATAGTTTGCCCAAAGTTCAACTCTCATGTATAATAAACTGAAAAGGTAGGCCATAGGGGAGCACAATTATTTTTATTTTGCGACTACAGGTTGAAAGAGGTGCTTCTATTGGGGGAGTGCTCAATTTTCCAAAAAAGTTGGTGATGGACCAATCAATATGATTCATTCGAAAAAAGAGAGAGAAAAACACTAAAAGCTCGTGAGCACACCATGAACTAACCCTTGAACTAATTAATATGAATCATCACACTATGAACCACACTAAGTAATACCTATGCTATCACATTCAAGGAGGAGGAGGGATACCAAGGTGGTTTTTCTTTTGGGAAGCAGTGAAGTGATTGTGTGCCATTGAGTGTGTGCACACGGGCGTAAGCAAATAAAAAGCTTCTTATGTCTCCAAGGAATTCAGATGGGGGAGGAGGTTTTGTTAGGAGCATGTTATAACAACTTCGCACCGCCCAAATCCACAAAAATGGTCGGTCGCCGGTGGGCCATTGAAGTGACCGGCGCAGGAATCACTGGCCGATTCAACGCCGTTTGTTTAGCCAGCGACCGAACGACGGCGACTAGTAGGTTGTCCCCGCTTCACCCGCCTCTTCCTATGGCGCTAATTCCACGTATCCAGGCGCACAAGAGACAGTGGGACCGACCGACCGACTGAAAGTCGGTGGCTGGATTCATCAGCCGCCCCTACATTCTCTCTCCTCCACTGGTGGGTCCTTTACCGCCGCCCCCCCCCTCCCAAAAGCAAAAGCCCTCATTTTCACGTTCCTTGTACTTGCTGTTCTTGCATGATCGGTTCCATTGCTGTGATGCAATCAGATGATGTGGGATTTTATTGGCTTGGTTGCCGATCCCCGTGATTGCATAGAAGTGATCAAATGCTCAGATGTTTGTTGCGTGCAGCTTCCACAAATTTAACGATACTTACTGTTCTCGCATGATCGGTTCCATTGCTGTGATGCAATCAAATAATATGGGATTTGATTGGCTTGGTTGGCAAATCTGTGATTGCATAGAAGTGATCAAATGCTCAGATGCTTCGACAAATTTAAGCATATTCTCAAAAAGAGAGAAGAGTTCCAATGGTTTTGTTTTGTTTTGTTTTGTTTTGGGTTCTTTTTTCCTAATGTTTTAGCGTAGGTAAAGTGATGATCATTCGTAAGACAATCAAAGGAAATCTGGCTACACATAAAAAATGAAAGAAAAAATAGCTTAAGTATACTTATATATTATTTGCCACCATATAAGAGGAACTAAAAAAAGAATCTGATGAACTTTTTAAACAATTATGAAGTCCAGCAACTAGAAAACCCGAAAACTCTTTTGTTTTGTTGCCATTTACAATAAAATCATCAATTATCAAAATTGACACCAAATCTTTGTTTGTGTGCCAGTTAGGTTATTAATATTTGGGGGTAATAACCATCGGCTATGCATAAGGGTAGGTTATCCTATCGGTTATTAGCCAGTTATAGGGGTTTTAACAATATAAAATAAAATAAAATAATTATTCTAAAAGTAATTTGGTGATGGACCTAAAAGTAAATTGCTGATTGGAAAATTTAATTAAACATAAAAGTAAGGTAAAATCTGTCAAACCCTTCAATTGAAGGGCACAATTGTATGCATGGACTGAGCATTGTTGGCCAAGAAATGTGCCGCACAAAGGTCGTTTGGGGGGGGGGAATAACATTAAATACCCCCATGGAGAGTGCTCAAAATGTGATTTTTGCACAGTTTGACTATTTTGATCTTGTGGCACAATTTAGAGTTATTTGTAAAGTCATGCGCTGTTGCACCCCTCATTTGATGCTTCATCCTCTCCAGGCTGTTGTCTGGAAAGTCATGAAATTTTGTTAAATAAGGGTATGAAATACTGAAACTCAGGATTAAATGCACGACGCGCAAAAACATCTATAGCTACAATATGCATAGCAGGAGCAGTGCTTGGTTGAAAGCGTTCAGGAAAAGAAAGGACAGGGCAAACTCAGTTCAGCACCAAATTTGCTGCTAAACTGAGTTTCATGCCCCCTTGAAGCCCAGTGTACATTTTTTTCCTGTTTTTTGAAATTTCGTCCCCAATGTGACCAACCAGGGGATTCCGGTGCCGTCTTCGCCTGACTTTACGGATAACTTTATTAAATAAAAAAAAGGGACTGAGCCTTTTTAAGGCTTGAATGTATGCATGCTGCTGGCTGGTACTTTCTCTATATTCAAGGGTAACAGGAGAGGTTCCAAGTTTGAACTTGGTTTGGTGTAGTGGAACATACTAAAGTATGTTCTTCTTGTAAAGTTTGCAAAACATAATGAACCATGCAGCACAGTTCAATGCAGAACCACGCAAGGTGCAAAAGGACAAGTCACAATAGGGTGCCAGGCAGAACTCCATGCGGGAATCTCCCAGGGTTAGGTGGTTTAATGTCTTCCTATTGAATGCAAGGACTGCTAAATTTGGTCTACGGAATCGCTATTTTGTGGTTGGATGGGAGATTTGTAACATCTAGAAGAAACCCAAAAAATAATTTTGTATGGGTTTTAAATTTTACAATGGTCCAAGTATTGGGTGCTGGTTCACCCAAGGCAAAAAGTACCCACCCAATTGCCCATCAAATTGCCTGCGTTATGGAAGAATCCATGGTAGCTCCAGCATCTAAAGATGAAGTTATTAATAGTCATAATCTAGTAAGTCACAATCTGTCAACAGGCTTACACAATGCAGACCACGCTGCATGTGCCCAGTTTATAAATCGGTCCTTTTGCATGGAGCTGCTTATTCGATGAATCCAGTTTTCATCATCTGGGGCCAGCATCTTCCTGCTTGTTTTCTGTCTTTTTGCTGTAAGAACTTAGAAGAGAAATAAGCTCAGAAAACAGTTTGAAATCAAACATGCTGTACCTATTGCAATCAAGTAATTTGAGAATGCTATAAAGTCTAAAATCCACCATTTGTGATGGTTCTAAGATTTAACTATTATTGTTTCCTCCCGGATGGCTGAGAAGTACTCCAGCCTCAATGTGCTTTAATTGAGGAAGATGAAGGCAACCAGGTTGTTTTTAAAATTTAAATACAAAATGTGCACGAGTAGAAATAGGACAGCCCTCTCATATGCCTAACTGGTTTCTCATGTAATTTTGACAGAGAATTAGGTGCAGCGTTTTTTTTTTTTTCATTTCAGCCTTGTTGTGAGGTGGCGAATACCAATGTTGGGTGGATATAAGATTGTTTCAATATCCATCAGTTCCAATTATCAGCCAATTTGTTATCAATCGGTTATTATTATTTTTAAAAACTTCACTTGTAATATCATGTAAAAATATCAAAACAATAAATTAATCAAATGCCAGATATCCATTGAGCATTCATGGATAGGATATCCATATCTTGTTCAAATTCATCTTCATATTGTTATAATTCTTCCTCTAAGGTAGAATCAACTTTAATCAACTCTATCAAACTAGAAGGTGGACTACAATTCAACCTAGGATCATTGCTCGCTAGCACCAAGCACATGCAAAGACGAAAAGCAGCTAGCACGAAGAAGGGAGTAGTAGCAAGTGTGAAGAGGAGAAGCAGCTGGCACTAAAAAAGGAGCAACAACAAATGCAAAGAGAAAAAATAGCCCACATGAAAAAAGGAGCAACAGGAAGCACAAATACGAGAAGTAACAACCATTGCAAAAAGGGGAGCCGTAGTAAATGCAAAGACAAGAAACAATAGCAAGTGCAAAAAAGAAAAGTAGGAAGGGAGAAGAAGGGTGAACTAACAAGCATGAAGATGAAAAGCAACAATAAATGCGAAGATGGGAGAAGTAGTGACGCACCCCTAAACTCTTTGATGGACTCAACTAAGAGTCCAAAGGTGATGACAATGGAAGGAGAAGGAGTTGGGGCACGTTCCTTGTCGCAACCCTAACCTTGGGCTCGCAACCAAAGCAAAGGTTTACAAGGGTGCGGGCCAAGAGGAGTGTGAGAGAGTGTGAGAATGAAGACTCACACCCCCAAATGAGCTCCCATTTTGGGAGCTGGAGTCCCAGTGGACTCCCGAACATTTAGAGAGCAATTACAAAGGTCACAACACCTCGCATTGAGGAAATCTTTATATCATCAAAAAGTTATGGAAGTGTAGATGCCTAAAATGGGCTCGCATGACCCATTTGGACATTTGCAACACAAGTTATGGCAAAAAGAAAGGTCGGGACTCAAACTGGCAGTTTGACTCCCAACCACAAAAAGTCTGGAATCGACCCGAAATCTGTGCGTACAGGTGGCGTGCGACACGCTGTTGGAAAGCTCTTGATGAGAGCTTCAACTTTGTTTCAGACCTCATCCAATTGAAGATTTGAACATGAAGTTATAGCCTTGCAAAATTGTGGGAGTTCCAACCTTGGCAGTTTCGGGATAAAAAACCATTTGGATGTGGGCCTCATGGAGAGGTGCAAAGTATACTATATGTGGAAGGTGGTGGCTTCCCCTAAGTCCAGGCCGTGGTGAGTCTTGTGAGTCTAAGGTCGCCCGTGGCTTATCCTAGCACTAAAGGTGCCCCAACATTGTACTAACCAACTTGTGGTTGGTTGGATGTAGATCCGTGTGAGTGAATAAATTGTTTTTCACTCTTCCTAGTCCCATCCCAGAGCTCCAACACGCCTCTCTACCCCCTTAAAGTGCTGAGAGCTAGGGAGTGTGCCCTGAGCTCCTAACCTTTTCGTTGTTTTCTACCTTAGACTCATCTTTGAGTCTAGCAAGGAGTTTAGGAGTGCGTCACTCCTTACCTTACAACATTTCGGGGGCTAGTGTGCTGGAGTTCTAGAATGGGGACTCGAAAGATTAACAAGCAAGTCAATTACTTACACAGACCTGCATAAACGAGACAATAAGTTAGTACATAGCTAGAACCCTTTTAATGCACAAATCAATCACGAGCAAACATAGATTCACAAGAGTCACCATGGCCCGGATTTGGCAAAAGCCACCACCTTCCCCCTTATAGTATTATTTGTGCCTAGCCATGAGGCCAACACCCAAATGTCATTTTGTCTTGGGACTCCCACTTAATTTTCAAAATTAGGAATCTCGCAACTTTAGAAGCCCACAACTATGTGTGGAAACCTTTGATTGAGGTGAGATTTGAAGCAAAGTTATAGCCCTTGTCAAGAGCTTTCCAACGATATGTGGCACGCCACTTACACGCAAGGAAATTAGGGCGCTTCTCGACTTTTAGTGGTTAGGAGTTAAATTGACAATTTGACTCCTAACCCTTCTTTTGGCCATAACTTGTGTTTTAAATACCTAAATGGGTCATGTGAACCCATTTTAGACATCTACGTTCCAAGAGGTTTCTAATGATATAAGGAACTACTCAACTCAATGGGTTTTGACCCCTTCAATCGCTCTCTGAAAATTTGAGAGTCCATCGGGAATCCATTGGGAGTCTAACTCCCAAAATGAGAGCTCACTTGGGAGTGTGGAAGTTCATTCCCTCACACTTTCCCACACTTCCGGAAGCATGAAATGTTACTCCCAGGCTTCACTGTTGGCTTGCACTTTTGCAAGCCCTTACTTTGGTCACGAACCCAAGGTTAGGGTTGCGACAAGTAGCAAATGCAAAAAGGAAAAATAGCATGCACAAAAAAAGGAGTAATAGTATGCATGACAAGGATAAATAATAAGCACAAAAAGGAAAAACAACAAATGCAACGAGGAAAAACAATAAGCACAAAGAAGGGAGTAGTAGTTACCACAACAAGGATAAACAATAAGCGTGAAATAAGGAACAACAACAAACGTGACAAAAATACAAGCAGTAAGTGTGACAAGGACAATAATAGGCAGTGCAAAGAGGGGAGTAATAACTAGCATGAAAAGGAACAACATAAAGTGTGAAGAGGAATCAAAATGCAACATGGGGTTCAAATTGGAGCTCAAGCCCTTTTTTATTCTCGTTTTTAGGTTTTAGGTTTAGGGGTAGCATTTTTGTTTTCCTCCCTTCAATTTACACCCTAAACGTAAACCTTTTTTCATGTCCATATCCAAGTAAGGATATAATATCCTACTTGGATATCAAAATTTCAAATATTTTCACCCAATTCAAATATTATATGACCAAATTTGAAGATCATGAAATTTGAGGATAAAGATACCACTTCAAATATTATATTTTTTGATATCCAAAGGATTTAACAAGTGATATCTTGGGTGACATTTGGTTGGGATATTTGGATTTTCAAGATATCTGCCCAACATTGGCAAATACACCTAGAGTTTAGATACACAAGTGGCAAAAAAATAGCTTTGTGGCCAAAAACATTTGGTTACAACCATTGTATTAAAATTTCCTTTGGGCAATGTTGTAAACAAATACATTGCATAAATTAGCACCAAGTATTTTTACTTGGTATATATATTTTAGTTAATAAATTTATATCTATTGCATTCTAGCTACAAAAACTATTTGGGGGTTAATAATCTAGCCAAAAGCATGACCTATAAAATGCAAAATAACACCCATAGAAACTTGGACACATCCAAAACTTGTTATAGCCATGAAAATTATGAACACAAGAACTAAGAGTAAATTCATTCATATCAACCTCAACCATAAGTTGTCATGGTTTTTTTTAGTTGTCAAATGTAGTTACATAAGGAAATTGTCCAATGTGAAAAAATGTTGTGCGTACATAACAACAACCAACTATAGATGTGGGTTTAAATGATTTTGCAATTTGTTTTTAAAAAATGACTCAAAATTAAAAGATTTTTCATCTTTTACAAACTTAAGAACATAATTCATAACAATATTTGTTAATTTCAAATACTCTGGGAAAGTATGGGACAAGAATTAAAGAAGCATTGATCACCTTACATAAATGAGTTAAGGTCCATGAACGCATGTTACAGTATACACAAAAATTTATCTCAATTTGACAATTTCCAGTACTTATTTGAATTTCATGCATCATGGTGAAAATTTGGAAAATAGTTTTCACTAAAATTTTGTATTAGATCATGGTTTATGTCCTAATCTAACATTATGTTGTGAAATCAATGCACATATAAATGATATAATAGTCCAAAAAAATATTATTTTGATTTACAAAACCCTATCACATTTTTGCAATTCCAACATTTAATGATATGTTTTCCATGAAATTTAACACACACATAAAATAAAACATAAAGAAAAATATATTCCATCAAAGTTTTCAAAACATTTTAAGTTGTGGAATTTAGATCAAATGATGATTATGGATTTTTTTGGTTGAACACTCTTCTTCCATTAAAGATTTACTTCGGTTAAACGTCTTTTTAATCATTTGACAAAAGTAAGATGAAATTTTGAATTTAAAAAAATGGAAAAATACTGTTAAATAAGGGGTTTTTTAAACCCATATTAAATTATTGGTGTACATTTACACAAATGTACAATTATGTCTCAATTTCATATTCATTATAATTCTTGTGATTGTTGTTATTTTGAAGCCCAAATCATTTATGTGTGATTTTAAAAATAATTCAAAATGAGTGAAATCTTATGTGTTGATACTTTTGATACTATATGTAGTTCCAAATTTCCCTCAAATTATTTACATTGTAGTGTGCATCCACCCATGACTAACAATTTGGGGCTACACCTTGTTAGCTGCCCCACCACTTTTGCCATTACTTGAGTTGCATTCAACTTCATGGTAAGTTTGAAAAGTCTTTATGTATCCGCATCCCAATGTCAAATTAAGAACACCATAGAATTGGGGTTAATTTGTCATTTGTAACATCTCCACATGGATGTGGACTATCCTAGAATTCTTTCAACACTTCCAAAATATGAAAAAAAGATTATGTTTATTTACTTATAACCAATATTGGGGATAAACAACTCCCATGGCATTCAATAATGACTATTTGAAAAATCAAATATCCAACTCTTCAATTAGTTTCCAACAAACTTTGCCAATTCCAACTTCAACCCACATGCCATTTATTTATGCAATACTTAGACTAGGACATAAAATCTAAACCTATATCCAAATTCCCATCTCATGAATCCTTATTTAATCATGAGTTTGTTAAAAATTACAATCTAAAATTAACTAAACATTTGAAGATGGTTTAAGGTAAATAAAAACTTATGTTTACATTTTCCTTTTACAAGTTGAAGTACATGGGTGAAAGCGGGGTGTGTCATTGTGACACACCTCCAAACTCCTTGATAGATTCAATTCTGAATCCAAAGGTGAAAACGACGGAAGGATAATGAGTTAGAATTTGCTCCCTCACTCACAACATTTTGGGGGTAGAGGGGTGTGCTGGAGCTCTGGGATGTGGACTAAGATGAATGACAAGCAAGTCAATTATTCACACGAACCTACACAAACCAAACAACAAGTTGGTTAGTGTGTAGTTTAAGCAGTTTTGGTGCATGGATGAACCATGGGCAAACACGAACTCACAAGACTCACCCCCTCATAGTTTTTTTTTTGTTTGGCCATAGGGCCCATGCCCAAATGTCATTTTGTCCCAAGACTTCCAAGTTAACTTGGGAGTCCCAAAATTCCAAAAATTAAGACTTTTAAGACTTTGGAAACTCATAACTTCTTGTGAAAACCTTTGATTGAGGTGAGGTCTAAAGCAAAGTTGTAGCCCTCGTTGAAAGCTTTTCAATAGTATGTGGCATGTCACTTGCACGAAAGTAAATCAGGGCGATTCTCGACTTTTAGTGGTCGGGAGTCAAATTGCCAATTTGACTCCCAACCCTTCTTTTGGCCATAACTTATGTTTAAAGTAGCCAAATGGGTCATGAGAGCCTATTTTAGACATCTAAGTCTCAAGATCTTTCCAATGGTATAAGGACCTCTTCAATCCAATTAACTTTGACCCTTGAAATCGCCCTCTAAAAATTTAGAAATCCATTTTGATTCCAACTCCCAAAATGGGAGTTCACTTAGGAGTGTGGGGGGTTCATGCCTTCACATTCTCCAACATTCTTGGAAGCATGAAATGTAGCTTTTGGGCTTCACTTTTGGCCCACACATTTGCAAGCCCTTTCCTTGGTTGCAAGCCCAAGACTAAGGTTGTGACACATTCGGGGCACCATGCTACTCTCAAAACATATGACATCCCAATGTGTCAATTTTTTTCCCCCATGTAGCACAAAGGAAAGGTGTTTATTGAGTCATTATTATAATCGGTGACCCACTTCATGTGGATTTGTTGATGGTCACATATCAAC
>Ga0209208_10003385_pt1 | contig 22838 bp, 17 predicted proteins | sample S1TSphfallax_3_FD_187694 | JGI IMG/M metagenome (GOLD analysis project Ga0209208, IMG submission 187694) | Host-associated microbial communities from peat moss isolated from Minnesota, USA - S1T2_Fd - Sphagnum fallax MG (SPAdes) (version 2) | ecosystem: Host-associated > Plants > Peat moss >...
AATGTTCACAAAAACACCACATCTGGTGTTGCTTGGTCTCAATCACTCTCTCTCTCTCGAGCTACTCTGCAGTGAAAGCTAGATCGATCCCCAGGCGCAGCGGAAAGTTCTGGTGTTCAACCTAGAGTATCTCACCACAAAGCTCTTCCTTGCTATGTCCATCGACTCCCTGTCCTCTCACCTTCCTACTGCTCGAGATCAGCTGATCTATTCTTCCAAAATTACCTTACCATCCTAAAACTAACCTTCTGATCTCCTCTCCCTAACTGAGACTGTCTATCTGCTTCCAAAGGAAAAAATCCCAAAATCATTAGATCCAGAGCTATTTAGCCCTTCCCTGATCTTCGTTGGCTTCTCGCAGAAGCTTGCAGCCATTCCGTTCCATTGCGCTCCCTCCGTTAGCCGCCATTGCCAGTTCCTTCATCAATTCGGCTTCATCAATATTAGCCGCCATTTCAATGTAACTCACAGCACACACATCAGAAGGAAGACATCCATGCACTCCATGCAGCAGTGATGGGGCGCCGTCACAACAAGTCGGCTGAATCAATTATGCCTAGAACCCAAGATCATTCCAGTGTTCACACTGGCTTAACAACCCAATTTTGCATTACATATGTAACCCCTCCCTTTTTAAACAGTTGGGTCCTTCAGCTTCATCTAGTCAGGTGGAGCATAAAAAATTTGGAGGTCTCAACGAAATCTTTCCCATTGGTGGCCATCGGCATCTTGGACAATGCACAATCGACAGCCTTTTTCGAAATTTAGGTTCCCTTTCCCATCAGTATGCCCAATGAACCTATAGGGACCTTCCCAACTCGCAGTCAGAGCTCGCCTCTTCCTCGGCTTCTTCATTTTCACCATTGACTGTCTTGCAATCAGTCCTTCGAACAAATGCTTACCCCTCCTGGCAGCATAACTTTTCTTCTGTTGTCTTTGAGCCTGCTCCACATTTTGTAGAACGTTGTCATGGATGCTTGCGATGAGTTCTACTTTCTGTTGAAACAGAGTTGTAGCCGCTTCCATATCTCCACTATCGTCCATCTCAGCAGTCAGAGCCTGTAGGTAGTTGTCCGCTCTTAGACGTGGCGTCCGACCAGTGAGGATCATGAATGGATAAAACTTAGTACTTGCTTGGATGCCACACCGGTACCCAAACAGCACCTTAGCTAGTTGTTCATCCCAACAGTCCATGTTCGCAGGAGTAGCAGCAAGCACAATTATGCCGTGCTTAATAGTTTTGATCATGCGCTCAGCCATCCCATTGCACTGAGGCCACTGGGGTGCAGTGCGTTGGTGTTGAATCGCATAGTTTCTACACATCACATCAAATTCTGCTGCCCACTCCCCCCCATTGTCAGTTAGTACAAATTTAGGCACTCCATATCTACAAATTATCTCATCCTCCAAAAATCTGGCTGCCGTTTTCGCTCCATGGTCAGCAACCGCCCTTGCTTCACACCACTTCGAATAGTGGTCAATGGCCACCATAATATATCTATTGCCTGACCCAGTCTCAAGCAACGGCCCTGTTGTGTCTAGTGCAATTCGGTAGAACAAATCACAAACATGAATGCTTTTCAATTGTTCATCTCCAGATCTGATGCTGCCTGAACTCTTCACCAATTGGCATTGTTGGCACTCTCGGACCACAACCTTAACATTAGCAGTCTGATTGTGCCAGAAGTATCTTCATCGGATCTCTGCCAACGTCCGTTGTTTTCCGAAGTGCCCAAGGTCTTCATGCATTTGTCTCACCAGAGACATCCTCTCTTCAAGTTTGGGCACTAGTAATGCTTTGAAGAAAAGCTTCTACTCCTTCCAGCAATAGCTGCTTGCCCTCTTTCTGATCCTCTTGCCCTCCTCAATGTTCACAGCAGCAGGCAGTACACCTTCCTTGAGCAGTGCTAAACAGTCCGTGTCTTCCCATATGTCAACGGAGCTCGACTTCACTCCGTGGTCCTCCTCGTCATCAGATCCAGTGGGGTCCAATTCATGGTCCCCAAACTTGGACAGCTGTTGAACTGCTAGAACTAACTCCAATTGTTGTTGTTTGTCAAAGTACTGAGGTCTTCTCCTTTTCAGTATTGATCGCATTTCCTCGTGTTGCATAGGTCTATCGCTCATTGACATTGCTTCTTCATCTGGAACAGACTACTCAGATGGGTTTTCTTCAGATACAACATCAAACATATACAACTGATGGCATCCAACACGTGTCCAGTGATTGATACCAAAACAACAAGCATCATGCTGAACAAACCTTCTGTCCTTCCTCCTGACACCCATCCACTCTGTCTCTTGTCATGACTGAACACAGAGCAGTTCCTTCTCTTCTCCAGGTACATCAACTTGAGTACCTGCAACGTCTTGGACCTCTTCACCAAAATCATCATCGTCTGTAGCCGATCCAACCGGGTTCCTGCTCAGAGCATCCACATTGGTGTGCCCGAGCCCTGGTCGGTGTATTATTTTAAAACTGAAGTCTTGCAACATGCCGACCCATCTGCCTCTCCTACCATGTGCATCCGACACAGTTGCTAACCATTCCAGTGGTTTGTGATCTGTGCGTAGGATGAAGTGCTTCATGTGCAAGTATTGCCGAAAATGCATCACACCCCAAATCAGAGCGTAGCACTCTCCCTCCATTGGATGGAATTTCTTCTGAGCCTCTATCAGGCTCTTGCTGGCATAAGCTATTACTCTTTCGAACTTACCGTCCTTCTATGACAGTATGGCCCCAACGCCTTTGGGCGACCAATCCACATCCAGCCAGAAGGTTCGTTTAAAATCTGGCCGTGTGAGCACAGGCGCATCCACCAATGCTGCTTTCAATGCTTGGTATGCCTGCTCACAACCCACATCCCATACAAATGGAATATCCTTCTTGGTTAATTCAAATAACGGGCCTGCTAACTTCGAGTAGCCTCTAACATACTTTCTGTAGTAGCCCGTTAGACCTAAAAATGATTTGACACTTGTGACATTCTTCGGTGTTGGGAAATGCAATACTACTTCGATCTTCCCAGGATCGGGTCGAATACCTTCCTTATTCACCATATGACCCAGAAAAGTGATAGTCTTAGCAGCAAAGCAACACTTGCTTGGGTTGAGTTTCAAATTCACTTCCCTGAGTTTGCAGAGCACTGCATCCAAATGTTGGATGTGCTCACCCCAGGTCTCATTGTGCACATTGAGGTCATCAACGACCACCTTCAAAAACGCGCTTCCCAAGTCCTTGAACACCTCAGCCATGGTTCGAGTGAATGTACTCGTTGCGTTCTTCAGTCCGAATGGCATAACGGTCCAATCATACAACCTAGTCTTGGTGATCAGAGCTGTCTTCTTCATATCCTTTGGAGCCATTCTTATCTGCCAAAAACCGGATTGTAGGTCGAGAGCAGTGAACCATGTCGACTTACCCAGTTGATCAATTACATCCTCTACGAGTGGCATTGGAAACATGTCTCGACGCGTTTGAGCGTTGAGGGGGCGATAGTCTCCACAGAAGCGCCTACTTCCATCTTTCTTTGTTGGCAACGTCACTCGACAGGCATATTCAGAATTGTTGGGCCTCATCTTGCCCAGTTCGACTAGTACATCAATCTGCCTCTTTACTTCCGTCTCCTCCCAATAAGACAGTCGGGCTGGGGATGCTTTGCAAGGAGGAAGCCCTTGTGTATCAATACTGTGCTCACCGATGGTGCAACAACCCAATTCTCCCTTGTTCCAAGCGAATACGTCCTGGTAATTGCCAAGGATTCTCCAGAGTTGTTGCTTCATCTCCTCTCCCAGGTTGTGATCAATTTGAATCTTTTGGGAGATCTCTTCCCATCTTGTGTTCATCTTCGGGCAGTCTGCTGATGATGCCAATTGCTTAGGGTGAGCCTCCTTCCTACTCACCTGATGGGTTTGCAGCAACGCGGGCACTTCTGCACATAGCGCAGACTCCCTGTTGATCGACTTCCCTTTTTCTGCATCAGATTCCCACTGAATCCAATCAGCATAATCATCAGACTCCGAAATTTCTTCTCTCATGAAATCATCAACCCGATCTTGTAGAGTCAACTGCAGGATTTGTTGTGGTCCCTCCTTCAACACCAATTCTTCAAGTTCGGTGTTTCCGAACTCGGATTCTTCATTAATTGGTTCCACCGATTAAAGTCCCTCTTCATTGTCATCATCCGCATCCGTGTCAGATTCTGACTTCGGCACATTCACCTGTTCATTCACAACAAAGTCATACAGTGACATTTTCCTAAGATCCACCTCCAAGGTTTCAGATGATGCGCTTTTCGAAGTGACTGCAACATCATGCTCCAGAGGCTCTGAATTCACATTCTGCAGCAGATTCACCATAGTTAGCGGCAACACCTCTACGTTATCTCCTGGTCCCTTTCGTACTTGGATTAGGCCTCATTCTACGTCCACGATGGCTACGATTTTCATCAGGAAGTCCAACCCAAGTAACACATCATAACTATCTGTGTCCACCACCATGAAAGTCATGGTGCAATGGACACCTCCAACTCCTACTGATATCTCCTCGATCCGTCCTAGAGCCTGAGTCACGACCCCTGATGCAGTCTTGTAGATCTCAGACCCAACCACTAAATGCATCATTCCCATCTCCCTTACCATAGTGGCAGCCATGACAGACATGGATGCCCCTGTGTCTACAAGTCCTACTATATACCTGTCTATCTCTATCGGCAGATGGAGTGTCTTGCTCCTGCTGGTCTTGTTTACACAGATTCGTCTAATTGCCGGAACAGGTGAAACAACAAACACATGATCATTCACCATCTCTGCGTCCTTCTTCCTACGAGCTAGCTTTACCAAATTTTCCAAATGTTCTAGCTCTCCAGGAATCATCAAAATTGTCTCCATTGGACTAAGGGCAATCTTCCCTTTTATAAAATGCGATAGAATTTTCGATTTGACATTAGTCTCTCGATGAACTCTCGTACCTTCTTCTGCAACTTCAGGAGAGGGTACGTTACCTACTGGTGCCACCTCAACAGGAATTTGTCTCCGTGGTACCCGAGTATATGAAAATACCTTTTCGTCGCCACACAACTTATTAAGTTGCTGCAACGTTGCCTTTTCATCATCTAGCAAGACTTCCACGAAGTTCGCCGTTCCAGAATGCGACTTCCCATCTTTGGGCTTTTTCCAGCATCGATCCTTCGAGTGCCCCAGACCTGCACAGAAGGTACACTTGATTCCACAATTCTCTGTCCTATGTGGCATATTGCACTTGGCACATTTTGGCCGTGCTTCATTGAGCCTCGGACAGGTAGTGGCCTTGTGATCCCTTGCTCTACAGATCTGGCATCCTCCGAACACATTGGAAGAGGATGTTGATGCTGGATCATGCACATTCCCTTTGAAGTAATTAATTAAGGTGTTGTTCAAAGCAGCAACCAGCTTTTCCATAACAGTTTCTTCGGTACCCTCTTCTTGCTCCTCCCTAATAGGTTCAAATGGCGTCTCACCAAGCTCGCCTAACACCCTTTCCACCTCAATTGCAGCACCCACTAACTCCTCGATGTCTGCAAACACCCTCACAACACATAACTTCCTGATTTCTGGCCTGAGTCTAGCCAGGAATCTCCTCCTCTGCTCCACATCCTGTATCTGCCCCTTTCGTAATAACTTATCTAGTCGTTCAAAATACTTCTGAACCCTTTCTCTGGGTTCTTGCTTAATGGCATCCATCTTCATTCGGATGTCATCAACGTCGATGTTTCCATATTTTTGAATCATCAGTGTGCGCAGCTCAACCCAGTCGGCTAGCACTAGCTGCAGCCTTCGAAACCACTCCTTCGCACGGCCACGCAGATTCAATTTGGCAATTTTGAACAATTTGTCAGGAGTGAGGTCACGGACCTCGGCGGCCATAGTCAATCGCTCCGCCCAATCACTGACGTCTTCATAGTCCCGCCCCCAAAATAAGTCGTCCATACCTTGGGGACTCGTCATCTTCCAGAGATTCTGCAACTCAGCAAAAATGCAACAATCCCTTCCACACACAGATCTACAAACCAAAAACAGATTTAATCAAAACCAGCTAGAATCTTAGCTCTTGCTTGTAATTCAATCCTGATTCCTGAAACAAAAATAAACAATGCCCAAGTCATCCATCGAACTCGGACTGCACTCCTTCATGTATGGGCTTCACAGGTTCAAAAGTGGATGGAACAGTGGCAAACTGCTGCTCATCCGTCGATTCTTGCTGGAATCTCCATCCTCCTTCTTGGCTTCGCCAGATTCTCCAGCTGATGAGGCGGGATCTGGACCCGCTATGCTCCACCCGAAGCAATCGATCCCCTTCCTGATACAGGTCCTCCACTCCCGGTATGTATAATCGCACAAAATGGTTAGGCGAGATAGCCGACTTGGGAATCCAGATGTCCCCGAGTCTTGGTATGCTAGCCTGCCTTTCGGCCAGATCAAGAGCCACTCTACGCAAGGTAGGAGGCGAAGTAAAAGCTGGTCTGTAGCTCGGAGGTCGATACCCACCCCCTTGCTCCATCTATCACTTTTAACCAGACTTGGACACGGGTATAGAAACCACTGTGAGCTACCTCTACATCGATGTCTCCCACCCTAGCCTCGTTGGGATCTATTCCTACAAGTCTAACTACTCCAAATCCTAAGAAACGCAAAACCTCTAATCCCCTCTGCGATCCGTTCTGAATGGTTAAGAAATCGAATCTGCGAACAAGGTTTAGCTCGCGATTCTCCTGGGTTATTGGATCCACTGGGACCTCCTCGCGGCTAAACGAAGACATTATCTCCAATTCTCATATTACCTAGATCTACACAGGCTCTACAATGATCACAACAGCAGAACCATGCTTTGATACCAAAAGAGAGGGTCTATAAAACATCCGACACATGGATTGACTTCAGCGGACCCTGGTGTCCATGTGCCTTTCCCCTGACCTTGCCTCACAGACACAAACCTTCAGATCTCTCTGTCACTCGAGCTCCCAGATGATGACTCGAGAGCGCACCAACACATAGACATGGTAAACCTCACACCAAACCATCCGAGGAAACACTTTCATACAGTGCAAATTATTTACATTCCCTGAAAGCACAAGCGCTCTCCAAAATGTTCACAAAAACACCACATCTGGTGTTGCTTGGTCTCAATCACTCTCTCTCTCTCGAGCTACTCTGCAGTGAAAGCTAGATCGATCCCCAGGCGCAGCGGAAAGTTCTGGTGTTCAACCTAGAGCATTTCACCACAAAGCTTTTCCTTGGTATGTCCATCAACTCCCTGTCCTCTCACCTTCCTACTGCTCGAGATCAGCTGATCTATTCTTCCAAAATTACCTTACCATCCTAAAACTAACCTTATGATCTCCTCTCCCTAACTGGGACTATCTATCTGCTTCCAAAGGAAAAAATCCCAAAATCATTAGATCCAGAGCTATTTAGCCTTTCCCTGATATCCGTTGGCTTCTCGCAGAAGCTTGCAGCCATTCCGTTCCATCGCGCTCCCTCCGTTACCCGCCATCGCCAGTTCCTTCATCAATTCGGCTTCATCAATACTAGCCGCCATCTCAACGTAACTCACAGCACACACATCAGAAGGAAGACATCCATGCACTCCATGCAGCAGTGATGGGGCGCCGTCACAACAAGTCGGGTGAATCAATTGTGCCTAGAACCCAGGATCATTCTAGTGTTCACACTGGCTTAACAACCCACTTTCGCATTACATTGTGTCTATCTTAACAAGTTTGAAAAAAATTGGAATTTTATCCTTTGAAAACATTTGTATTTCATTTATGGAATAAAATGTTTTGCAATCACAAGGTGTATGATTTCATCAATTAGCTTACATTAAGTATCAATGAAGTAAAAAAAAATTTGTAGCAATAAATTTGAATAAGTTAACATATATTTTGTTTGCCCAAATATATAAATTTACATTAGAAGAAAAACATGTATTTTTTATTAGTCTTTGAGATTAAATTTTAGTTGCAAAGACATTTTGCAACAAAAATCCCTTTAGTCACCTAAGACAAGTCACATTCAACTAGTCACAAATGACAAAAGGTATTGTATGAAAGAAAAATTCAACAAATACATTTCATCTTTTGACTCCATTGTATACGTGTAACCAAAAAGGAGGAACACCCAGAATGCTTCCAGGCGCCCTGTCTGACCCCCTTCTAGGACCCAGTTATGTCCTCTCAGAGGCACAGTCATGTCTGCTATTTCCCTAACTTGCTACAGCTCGAGGGCTGCTATGCAGGACCACACAATGCAACTTGCGATCATACAGATGGAGAGTACGAACCTCATGCCTCACAACACAACAAACAATTAGGCCCGTGACCTCAGATTGAAACTTCTACAGTGCATCGGCATAGTCAGACACCACGGACTAGCACCAAGAGACTTCACAAACTCAACTTCTTGTCTTTTATTTCCTGGAAATCACCCCGACAGCACAAGCTTCCATACTTTTGCCATCATCTAATCTGTCCAATTTGTCCCTGGATCAGAAGCTAGAGTCTGTCAATTGCTAATCGCAGCGGAAGAGAAAAACTAGCAATCCGACTCCCTAAATGCTCCCTAAGCTCTCATCTATATTGCCTCTTACTCATTACTTTCCTCTCCAAGATTAGCCAGTCGACAGCCAACCTGAGGCTTTCCAAAACTAACACCTTCTCCTTTTTCTCCTCTCTATCTTCTCTCTTACTTGTCTTCTTTTCCAACCGTTACTGGCTTCCTCGTGAAGCTTTCTTCGTCCTTGCAATCCTGGCTCAAATTGCTTCCCTCCATCCTTCATCAATGAGGCGCCGCATGCCTTCATTAATCTCGCCGCCAAACGCCCATGCATCCCATGTAAATCAAATCATCCTTCACACCAAAGAGACTGAGATTTGCCGTTATTGATCATCAGAGGTGGCCAAACAATCCTCACATTCACACAAGTCGCCCAGTTAGGGAGTTTTCTTTGCACGGTCACCCATTGTCCGGCTACATACGTATTGTCACATGCGATTAAGATGCAACTATTTTGGTCACAATTGAGGGCAAATGATGTGCTGCCATGTGTTTTAATATTTGATTATTTAAAATATAATCAATATTATTATTTTGAAGTAATCTAAAACATTTAATTCAAATACTTGATGATATTATATTATGACACGTGGCCTAATGTAAGTATGCCATGTGGCATTAAAACACAATTTAATATAAATTATTAATATTAGGTTGGTAGGTATCTAGGTAGGTACATAAATAGGTGTCTACAAACTTAGGTTACATATCAACCTACCTACTTAAGTAAAAATATAAGTAGGTAGGTTCCACCTTCCTAGGTTAAATACCTACTCATATAATTAAATACTTAGGTAGGTAAGTACATAGGTCGACCTAGGTGCGTAGGTGAAACTAAGTACCTACCTAGTTAGGTAGATAAATAGGTTGGGAAGGTAATTACTTTTAAAATGTGCATAATTTTTTTTTTGTTTTGGTTCAAACCTTTTCATTAGCCCATCCCATGTGCACAAATTTTTTAATATGAAATTGGATGACCACACCCCCTGGTTTATATCGTGTTCAAAATAGGAATGAAGAACAAACAATATGGGATAAGTTTTGAAGTTGCAACTTTTTCACATACTAAATTATAATTCCAAAAGTTTCTTGATGCTTTACTTTCGTAGTTTTTAAAATTATAAACAATTCAAATACTAGATAATTAAATAATCATTTAATTTAATAATGATTAAATATACATATATTTAAATTATAAATTATATAATATAATTATTCATTATAAATTATTTAAATAACCAATAAATTTTTAATATTTAAGAAACTAACTATCTAGTTACTCACAAGTTATTAATACATAACTCATAAATAATTAAATAATTAAAATAGTTTAAAATAGTTTAATTATTTTTTTAGAATCCGATTGAAATATATATAATATAATCAATGTAAAATTAAATTAATGATTATAATTTAAGTTTTAACTATTTTAACTATTTATGTTAAAATTATAAGTAATGAATTAACAATTGTTATTAGAAAGTAAATTCTTACACAAATTTTAAAATTGTTTTTTTAAACTAATTACATCACTTATTATATAATTGCATTTATTTTTGTAAAAATGATTATAGGTTTATTTTTTTCTCTTGGTAGTTATTAACTATAAATAAAATAATTTGTTAAACATAACATTAATTTTCATAATTACTGTAAAATTACTAGAAAATATTTATCATAGATTATTTATCACAGAATTTTAGAAAATAATAATATTATATAATAATTTGTGAAACTAAAATCAGTCAGAAAATTATTTTAACTACACTATAATTTGTTCAAAATTTTAATTCAGGTTTGAAGTTATAAATTACATAGTGTGAATAATTATGTTCAATTAGAAAATAATTATGCACATATTAATTAATTCTTATATGAAGTAATTGCAATGATTTTAAAGTGATGTCACTTTAATCAAATGAAATAATTTTTTCTAGTGTAAGAATATAAATTATAAAATATACAAATCTATGTTATAACAATAATTAATTAGTGTAACTTATATTTAATAAACATAATCATTTATAAAAGTGATTTAATATGGATTTTAGTAGAGAAAACCCTTAAAACTCAATCAACAATTTTTTGAATTAAAATATAAATTTAAGATTCCAAAATAGTGATTTAGAATTCAAATATCAAATTTCAAGTTCAAATAAAAATATTTTAAATGAAAATGTCAATTTTTAGACTCAATAATGTTTTGTGAATTGAAATACTAATTTTTATATTCGAAAATAATAATTTAGAATTCAAATATCAAGTTGTAGATCAAATATTTTTTTTGAATTTAAATAACAATTTCCAGAATTGAAATTTGAAAATTCAGATTTAAGTAACAATATTCAAAATTGAAATGTCCATTTTTTGACTCAATTAATAATTTTCAGACTTGAAGTATTAATTTTGAGAATCCAAAATAATAATTTGGAATTGAAATTTCAGGTTCAAATCAAATGATTATTTAAATTTTAAATGCAAGATTTTCAGAGTTGAAACGTGAAATTTCATATTCATATAAAAATACTCAAAATTAAAATGTTCATTTTTATAATCAATTAATAAATTTTTTGAATTGAAATACTAATTTTTGGATATAAAAATATTAATTTAGAATTCAAATATCAAATTTTAGATCAAATAAGCCTTTTTGAATTTAAATTAAAAAATCATATTCAAATCAAAAATTTGAAATTCAAAGAATGTTTTAAACAATTGAAATATAAATTTTCAGATTCAAATATCAAGTTTCAAATTCTAATATATTTTTTAAAAAATAAAATATTAATTTCACAATTGATATATCAATTGTCAGATTTGAATAAAAAATTCAAAGTTCAAATATTAATTTTGAGATTCATTCTATGAACAATATACAAACGTATGCATATTATATATATAAATTTTAGTACATACATTAAAATATACTCGTATGTCATTGTAGAATACATGTAGGATGAAACTATTTGGAGATTATTGTGACTAATGGGATATATCAACGTATTAATGGATGAAAATAAATGTAAAATCAATCCAACCAAGAAGATGAAATTCTAATAGTTGCATCATAGTTGTGAGAACGATCAATATAGTTGAAATTTGGTTTTGTAGTTGGAAATATTCCCAAATCTAGTCATAAACAACTACAAGTCGCATGTAGTCATAAATGGAATGGTTACATTTTGGTTGATTTTCGTTAGTGTTATCACTTGCCCTTACATGTGATAAAATTGGTTGAACATTTTGACAATCCAATTTGGGAATGGAAATGTGTGTTGTACAATGATAATGAATTGAGTTTGAAATTAATTTTCATTACCACAACATAATTTGATGTTTTTTTCAATATGTAAGTTCTATAGTTGAAAATATTAATTTACCTACATGATGTATAAAATTGTGAAATTTTCATCCATATATAAGATGGATGTATATAAGGGAAATGTTTTTTAGATGCTTCAAGTTCTTTGTTTAGGCTCCATGCTCATGCTCAAGCTTGTTTCAAATTATTGGAAAGATTACTTGGCATACTTATGAGCCCACTATTCCACTTGGAAGGCATTAAAGTTAGTGGGTAGGATATTTCACTTTCTACTATTGTCCCATTTGGAAACCTATTGTTTTCACTTGAAAAATGCTAAAAAATTTAGACAAAGTACTCATCATACTTACAAAGTTGATGTCTAACTTAGAAAACACTTGTTGTTCCAATGATAATTTTTATATTTGAAATTCACAAAAACCACTTGTAGAAAACTTGCTTTATTGATAGTCCAAAATGAAGATGTGTTGTATGTGTTGTAATGCTTTGAAATAATGTTTTCATACTTGAAAATTATTTATTTTATTAAACAAACTTTCAACTTACTCAACTCAACATCTAGACTTTACTTGTAAATGGCACCTCATAAAACATCATGTAGATTGTTAAACATATTTACAAGATCTAATCGACACATAATTTCCTTAAGGTTTAATACAAAGTTAATGTGGAAGTTAAAAATTTGTATTGAATTTTAAAAATGATATATTTAGTTGACCTTTGACAAGTACTAGTTTAAACACATGTATGTTGTAAACTTGCAATTGAAAGAAAATGATATGGAGGAATTTACAAATTGTGGAATTCTTGGGTTACATATCATCCTTGGCATACTTTGTAAGATTTGGATTATACTTATTTAGCTTGGACTTTTTCAACACATTAAATGCGATTTTTAGAATTGCATAAACAACTAAACATGTAGTCATTTCATGATGATGAAGAGGAACACAAGACCATGATTATTAGAAAGAACACAAGACCATGGTGACTAAGAAAAACACCAAGACCATTACGATTAAGAGAAACACAAAATCACAATGATTAGGAAAAACACAACACCATGACAATGAAGAAGAACATTAAAACCTTAGGGACCAAGAGGAACACAAAACAACAAGACCATGGTGACCAAGAGGGTAAGAGCTTCCAGGTAACAAGGTTGTTGCTATTGGAGTGCTCTAAACTTGGAAGTACACTTGACTTGAAACCATCAATGTAATTAATGAGAAGAATGAATCATCTCATGCCCACAAACTCAAAGAAACTTGCACACAAGGGTTTGATGAATTGGATGACTTCACATCCATTACAATTAATTTTCAATCTAGTTTATAAACTGGATTTGAATCATACATTTAGAGTGATTGATTATTTTGAAAACACTGATCATTGCTTTCTCCATCCATCCGAGTGATTAGAGTAGGTAAAGTCCATTAGTCAACATATGATTGTTTAATTTTAGGTGACAAAATAAAATTTCATAGGTTGTCATGTGTATGGAGGGTTTTTTTTCTCCCTTGTGACCAACCCCAACTTTAGAGGGGCATTTTTTTCTCATTTTAAGTTTTAAAGGTATGTGAGTGCACCTTTTCTAGTCCTCTACACTTCACCTTGTGGCCCCATAAAAAAAGAGGTAGATTGAGTGAGAGGGAGGTGACTGATACGCTAAGTGTTCCGTCACCGGCCACAACACTCTACTCTGTACCGGTGTATAGACGGCACAGCATTTTGTGCTCACTCCTCTCATAAAGGTCCCCAAGGCGCGCCTCTTTCTATATCTGTGGAGCCATTCATCGGTGAGTAGTTCCAGGGTGAACGTGTATTTACTGGAATGAGAAAACAAGGAGATGAGTCTTGTAACTCAACTGCAGTGGGTCGAGATATAGGTTAATAGAATAGGCTAGGTTATGGGTAGAGATATGGTTCAATAGAATAGGCTAGGTTAGGTTTGCTTAAAAAAAGCGGACTCTGAATTTGTGTTGAGGGCCTTGGTGCACAATCGGTTCCGAACGTCGAAACTCCACACCAAGCACACAAAAGGGAGGAAATTTGATCGTCGTCGAGACGCAACCCTAGCGACCAAGTCCAAGAATTAAGAATGCTTTCCCTGGGAAGTGCATAGTTGTGAACCCTATTCTGCGAAGATTTCTACTTTGATCTACTCTCGTTTAAGACACCGCTTCCTGCAAGAATTTTGGAGTGATTTTTGGGTCGAAACCGGTGTTGAGCCTCAAGGCACTCAAAGACTAGTTCGTCTCAGATCTACACGAAGGCCGTTGGGTGCAGAATTGTACTTCGGAATCGGGTTGAGAGATCCGGATTCTAACGTTTGAATATTTCGTATCCTGGGTGCTGGAAGTGAAGGGAAAGTTTCACTGGGATATCTTCCAGTCGAGAGATTCGAGATAACGGTTTGAGAGGGATGATGAGGGATTCCTTCGATATAGAGATCGATGAACAAAATTTGTGAAACTCAAAGGATGGACATTGGTTAGGGTCCGTAGGCGACCGATCCAAAGGAAGGGCTTTTGCAGGACGATTGTTCGGAGAACTGACAAAGATCGGTGGACAAAGGAGGAGGCCGGAGGAATGATAGAGGCGAAGGCTGAGTTGCGACAAGGTTTTCGGCAGTGATTGGAAGTCTAGGTCGATAGCAGTAGCAGGCAAAGATTTGGAGCTTGGCGGGAGCTTCTTGCGAACAGGCCGGATAAACTGGGGTGAAATTAAGCATCTGATGCAGGCGTCTTCCGGCTGTACTCCTCTCTTATGGTACTACATTTCTCACCTTCTCCATCTCGAAGCTCAGTTTAGTTAGATGCTCCAGATTTGATTCTCCTTTGACCCTGGATGCTTTTCAGTTGTAAGGCTCCGGACAGATTTGATCCTTGGATCAGGAAGATTGTTCTGCCGTAGGAAACTATTTTAGGTTCTAAAAACTGTTGTTCTTCTCGTTTTCTCTCTTTCTTGTGAAGAGACGGTCATTATGGCATTAAAAAAGTCCAGCCGTACGGTTCAAGTGTCCAGCAAACTGTACAGCTTGATCCGGCTAGAGGTTTAGTCATGCATGAGGGCACTTGTTTTTCCCTCTTGGTTTGGCATTTGAGTCCGTTTCTTGTGATCTGAAATCTTGTCCACAGGCAAGTGCAACCAATATGTCAGCTGGGTCCCAGGTATGGGTTGAGGATCCTGAGGTGGCTTGGGTGGAAGCTGAGGTTCTTTACAGTGACGGCAAGGAAGTCAGAGCTCAGACCATTAAAGGCAATGTGGTGAGTTAGTTGTCTTCTTCCATCCACATTGGATACAGAAACTGTTGACATGCAGACTGTTGTTGGTTCCATTGCATTGTCCATTGTAAAAACATGGCCATATGTGATCTGAACAATACTTCTAAGAGGAGGGAGCGTGCTGAAAGTTTCTGTCAGCCAATTTGCTATGGAGTAAGAGGAATAAGATTGTCTTGAACATGTGCTAATGTTGTGGTTTTGAAATTGAGGGAGGTGACCTGTTTGTGGCACAAGCAGCAATTTATGAAGACTCATGGAAGATGTGGGTTTTGTTGCCAACAGATCTGCCATGCAATCAAGACCCATGTTCTGTACTGCTTGTGAAAGTCACGTCCATTAATATACCCATACATGCACTGTGAATTAGTACACTATGATACATGTTGCTGTTGATGGTCATTAAGATGCAGGTGACTGTCAGTATTTTTCAATCTGCTCCTCAGTTTGTTCTATGTTTTTTAGGTTTGGGTCTCTTCTTTTTTCTTTTTACTGATATGCTGTTGGATCTGAAATCTCCGTGATCTTATTACCTCGCCATCCCTCAGTTGTATTGAAATTGACCTAACTTCAAGTAGGGGAAACTTCTCAATGCTTATGAAGATATCTGCATCATCTGTTAGTACAAGTTTGATCTATGTTAGTTGTCTATGAATAATTTTTGTGAAGCCAATAGCAGAGATTTCTGGCATATGCATTTGAGCTTATTGTCTTTGTTTCGTGATGCCGATATTAGCTGATGCCAATCTGACCTAATTTCAGTTGTTCAAAAGTTCAGTTTTTTTCTTCGTCAGGGTTGTCTGGTCTACTTGAGTTAGGGGTGTACACATGTCCAATCATGCACATCTGGTGTGGAACTGCCACTTGGTGGCTAACTGTTATACACATCCGTTTACCTTTGAATTTGGAAGTCTGTGGTGAAGTTGATGATTGAACAATGAAAATAGGATATGGGTGTATTTTTGTGGATGATTCAACAAACATGGATCGGTATGTTAATTATCTATCAGTGAAAATTTACTCATGGAATATGATGGAATGCTTGTTCTTATGGAGAGATACTTAACACTTTTCTCCACACCTTAATGTGCAGGTTGTATGCCCAGTGGCATCCGTGCATCCAAAGGATTCAGATGCACAGCCTGGAGGGGTAGATGACATGACTAAGCTGGCATATCTTCATGAGCCAGGAGTCTTGTACAATCTTGCCAGTAGATATGAGCTTGATGAGATTTATGTTAGTGCAGCTCTTTCCCACACAATGCTTCTGTTGGCTGCTTGGACAAGAATCAGTAAATTCAGTTGTATGTCGGATGTCTTCTGATGGATTTCCTGATTTTGAGTTTTCCAGTGAAGCATACATGCAATTCTATAGTTAATAAACAAGCTTTCAACCAAGGCTAGTTGCTTTTGTTTTTCTGCAGTCATTGTAATGTTGAAAGTTTGCTTCTCTGTGACAGACATATACTGGTAACATATTGATTGCTGTAAATCCATTTGCAAAGCTTCCACATTTGTATGACAACCATATGATGGAGCAATACAGAGGGGTGCCCTTAGGAGAATTAAGCCCCCATGTTTTTGCAGTTGCTGATTCTGCTTACAGGTAAACATTTTTGGAACTGTTTGCAACCATTATATTCTTCTTTTCCTCATCTTTATAGGGCCTATGGATGTCAGATTATCTACCGTAGTTTTATGCAAGTCATGAAGCTTACACTACTATTAGAACTGCTTACCCAAATTGAATTACAAGGAGGTTCAATACCACTTTGTGACACAGAGTGTAATTGAATAGTTGAGAGGTTGTTGGCAATGAACCAAATGGAGCAAGGCATCATTCCTAAAAGAGATTATTTGGTTACGGGTCAAGCAGTTGTCAACACCTGGAGTTTTTCTGCAAATGGGGCAGAGATATAGGTCCAGATTTTGCTCCTGTGCTTCACTGGAGTTTCTCATCTTTACTTAGGTTCACTATTTGCAATGGTTAGAAAGCGTGCTGTCAGAACCATTGTGGCAATGGCAGACCATAAGACTTGTTTAGTGGTTCCTAGACTTGTCAGATTGCTCAAACTTGATTGAGGGCTTTGTGTTGGATTAATATTGTGGCTTATGCTCAAAGTTCAGTCCTGGTGTCATGTTGCAGGGCAATGATCAATGAGAAACAGAGCCAGTCTATATTGGTGAGTGGGGAGAGTGGGGCAGGGAAAACAGAAACAACAAAGTTGATCATGCAGTATTTGGCATATATGGGAGGCCGAGCTGCTACTGATGGCCGAACAGTAGAACAACAAGTTCTTGAGGTTTGAATCACTTTCCCTCCTTTGTACAGTTGGGGTTCTTTTTGATCAATTGTCCAATCGCTGACAAACCAGGTAGTGTCCTGCAGCTAGATGTAAATCACATCATCTCTCCTGCTACTATGCACAGATTTCCTTCCAGTAGTATCAGGTCTATTACCTTGTTGGGTCCAATCTTCAAATAACAGAGCAAGTTGTATGAATTTTTTGCCTTCATCCTTTGTTTACTGTGTGATTTATCCCTTCGGATTGCATATTTTTTTGATTACCTACATGGATAAATGCATTAATTAGTTTGTGCATGTTTGTAAGAAGCATTATGTTACTTCAAAGTTCAGTTGTCACTGCGATCAATTCTCTGAAGGCACATATGTGAAGTCAATTTTGCCAGAATCTGAAGTTTTGAGTCTTCACAGTTCCTTCAATTTTGCTAATAAGTTGAATGCAAAGTGTGGGCCTTCTCTTCCTTTTCTTTATGTGGCTTGGAAGTTCCATACAATCATAGTGACTAAATGTTTTTCTTAGGAGCTTGGAGAACTGTTCTTTCCATTTTTCCTGTTGCTTCAGGGGTCAGCCTTTAAACTTCAAATATGTTTCGTTGAAGGTCAAGGATTTCACATCGCCTATGTAGTCCCTATGTAGCTTCAATGTAGCAGAAGCTTTAGGTTTATCTGCTTGACTAGATCTCCTGATAGATAATTTGTTCCTCACTTGGTTAAGTCAGTCTTTAAGCAGTCAATTGGTGCCCCAACAGGTACTTGTTGTGGCTTCTCTCTGCAAATCTTTTAGAATTTCCTGAGCTAACCATTTTATGAATGTGATCATGGACATGTGAGCATGCGTTGGGTTTCTAGATCAATTGCCAAGTACAGGGCGTGAGATTTTATGGTGTTTGTTGTGTTACAGTCAAATCCACTCCTTGAAGCTTTTGGAAATGCCAAGACTGTCAGGAATGATAACTCCAGGTACAGTTTCTTGGCCTCCTTTCAGTCTTTCATCCAGTGACTGTGTTGCAGCTATGGTTGCTGCTAAATTCCAAGTGATTGATATCATTCTTGTAATTGAACCTTGACCTGCTTGTTTTTTAGGACATGCTCCATGTTTATAGACAATCCTTAACAAAACATGAAGTTTGTGTGCTCTGATTTCCAAGCAAGTTGGAAAATCTTTTACCAGATACTAGCTGTGTCAGTTAGCATATAAAGCAATTGTGAAGAATTGCTGTGTCCAGCAGGTGATTGGTTTCAATGTTTCCTTGTATTGCCAGGCTTAGATTGCAAAGGTGGCTTGGTAGTGGAGTGCAAGCTAGAGACCAAATACACCATTGTAGTTCAGGATGCATGTTTTATGTAAAATTCCTGGAACTACACTTATCAATGTTAGGTAAGTATGGGAGGTATGAGAATAGAGTTCAGATGGTCCAGGATGTGAATTTTGGTAGTCTGCTAAGAGAAGATTTGGGCATGAATTCTGACATTTCCATGAATCAATTTAGTGTTTTTCATCAAGGTGGTTTGCTCAATTGTTCCTACTTTTTTTTTCGTACATTGATTTGCTTGCAACAAGTTTGTCAAATGATGGTAGATTACCACCAACCACAAGTGAGTGAATCCAATGTTCATAACTAGGAGGTAGCATATTCAACATTGCATGGACTAGTTTATCATCAATTAAGACTTCTTTCACAAAAGTCATATTGTTTTTGAACTCAAACTTTTTGATACATTATGTCAAAACATGGTAAATATGATTACATAGGTGATTGGCATTGTAGTCCTAAACCACATATATGACTACTTAGCTATTAATCCATATTGGCCTCATGGTATTTACCACTAGTAAAAAAATGAAATAGTCGTAAATGCTATTTGTGATTACGTTTTCCACAATTGCAAGAGATTTTCAACAGTCAAAATTTAATTTAAAAATATAATTGTAATTTTTATTTTGATTATTGTTTTGTTGCCATGTGGTAACCTAGGATGAATTCAAGATTTTATTAACTATTGATGATTTGACATGTGGCAATTTAAAATGAAAAAATTATTTTTCCTAACCAATTATATGATGCCACATGGTAATCAACTTTTAGTCAAATAGTATCACTTGGGATTTAGCTTAGGCCACTTAGGCTACAAGCCTTAAGCTAGGTGACTTAGCCTACATGTTGAAGCATTAGAAGAATTTTGGAAATAAACTATAATTTTAGTTGCAAAAGACAACATTTTAATCATAACGGACACATGCAATTACAAACCTTATAATTGCCTTGGACAAGTGGCAAAAGACAACAAGTTGCAAAAAACTCCATGTGGCATGTACAGTCACATTAATAGTTGCATATCACTTGCGACTACAAGGATTTTTCATCCATTGACTAGTCATAGGACTATGCGACTATAGATACAACTACATAAAATATTGGACAACATTTTAAAAATAATTAAATTTAAATGATTAAATCATTTTTAAATCACATTTATTTAAGTACATTATTATGCAATATCATAATTCATGTTATTGGTAATTTCATAAATTTTCAGCCTATGAGTTGTTGACATGTGTCACTACTTAGGCTATTTGAAATTGATTCTTAAAATATTTTCAATGAACTACACGATTAAATTTTTTTTTCCAAAAATGTACATTAATTTGAATAAAGTTTTCTAAATTTTGTTAAATTGAATTACATTTCAATGATTATTTGTTGGAATTTTTTTCATGCACATGATTTATAAATGAAAATATTTTACAACTAATATTTAATAATAAATAAATAATTTATCTCCCCCATATTAGTCCTTCATTTCATTAAAAAAACAAATTATACAATGTGATTATAATATATCATAATTTTAATTAATTCACATATATTTTTTATAAATGGATAATATATCTATCACATTGCAAAAAATAATTAAAAATATCAATTATAATATTTATGATGTATAATAATATTTATATTTTAAAATTTAATCTAAATCACATTTAGTAATGTTAGATAATTAATGAATTTGATGGAATTTTAAGTTTTATATTTTTACAAATATAATATATAAAATTTATCTAAAATTATGGTAAAAGCCTTATGATCAAATAAATGATATATTTTTTAGACGTCTTAAATGTCTATTTGATTAAAAAATATATCACACTTGATTATGATTATAATAAGTAATAATTTTACCAATAAATTTTAATTTATATGTATGATATATAAATAAATCATCATCATATATAATATTCATAAATAGATCATAACTAAAATATATTTATTAAAAATATAATAATTTGTACTATCAATGTTAATAAACAATACAAAATACCAATAAATAGTTAGACAAAAGTTGATTATCAAACAAATAATATTGTAATTGCAAAGATGCCACATATGTTTTAATCATCAAAATATTGTAAACGGAATAATTATTGACCCTAGTTGCCAAAAAAATTATGACTAGTTGGAAAAACAACTAGGTTTCCATCCAACCAAGGATCCATTCAGAATATTAGATGAAAAATGTTCATTTTCATTTTACTTTTCCATCCAAACATGTAGTAGTCACAAATTATAGTCACATTTGCAACTTCATTCAATTATATCAACATTGTAGTCACATATGTGATTACACATTTACGACTAAAATGACATGTAGGACTAATCGAACTGTAGTTGTAAAAGTAGTTGATTTGGACACTAATTGCATCTTTAATCGTAACTATATGGTTTCATGGACACGATTTCTTTTAATGAAGCCTAGGGGGACTAAGTTAGGTGACTTAACCTAGGCTAGGCTAACCACCCAACTCCCCTAGAAAGGCTACCCACCAATACTCCCCTAGGAACTTATATAAGATGAAAGTAAGAGGACTTTATTGCCTCAATTTCACTTTGAATGGGCCAATGTTTTACCATTGTTCAACCACATTTTTTTGTAACAAATGAAATGATCACAAACATATAAAAAATAAGTTTTTTGGTGAAAACACACTATGGGTGAGCCACTTTTCACCTAAAAAAATGATGTATAACAAATATAATAAGTGTGTAGTAAAGTAAAATCTTGATGACATTTTTTGGAAACCCCAAACATAAGAAAAAAAACTTAAAAATGTGCTAAACAACATTTTGGAACTCAAAGTTCATTTTGAATCAAAATTAAGTTTGATCTAATGATTAGATGAACATAATTGAATAAAATCAATGTGCATAAAGTATATAACATATATATTTTCAAGGGCCATAAGGCTTCGTGTTTGTGATTCATGACACATTACCAAACCAAAGAAAAATGAAAAAATAATACTATGCCCACCTATAAAATCTTTTTTCTTTCTTATGGTTATGGCTTTTTCCCAAAATTAAAAGTTTGTTATGCATTTATTGCTCACGAAGTGCAAGAAAAAACACATTTTTTGAATGGATTTTAAAACAAAACTTGTAAATATCTAAATGGTCTTAAATTAGTTGATGTACATCAATATTGCTCACCATCCAAAAATTCATTACAAATTTCAACTCATAATTTTAGTTTTGAAGTATATTTGTAATTTTTCATATTCTATGACATGTATTTTTTCGATACAAATATACTTCATATGTTCAAGTTTGTAAATGTTTGTTAGAGTTTCTTTTTAAATAAATTAGTTTAAGTTTAAAGTTAATGTAATATACTTAAAATGAGCAAAAATAATCCAATATGTGATGTCCACATGTACCCAAAAAAACCAAGTATAGAATTTCTGTTTTTGTGACTATAATTTTTGGGGGGTGTAGTGTGCTTTCACCCTTTTTTAGCCTCGGTTAACCTATGCCACTTTAGGTGGACCTAGGCCACCCAACAATCTAACTTAAGCTTCCATTTGCTATTTAAAGAAAATTTAGGATTTCCTAGGTTAAACATAGGTAACTTAGTTTATTGTTGGGTTACTTAAGCTAACTTAGGCTACATTAAACTATTTAGGTTTAAACCAATATTAAGCAATTCTCATCTCAATTTTTTGTCCAATTCTTAGGTTGAGAATTACCATGTATTGCATTTGGTGAGAATTGGGTTAAAAACCAACCCCAAGGTTCTCCCAAGAGTAAGAATTAATTTTTGTAAATACCAATTTCAATGATTTTAAGAAAAAAACTAAGACTTGAGTTCCCATATGGGTTGAACTCGGGCCAATTCTTAGTCCAATAAGTAGTAGAATTTTCCATAAAGTAAAAAAAAAAAAAAAAGTCAAAATCATATAGAGGATGAGATTTATAAAACCCAATGAAAAAAATACAATGGATTTAAATGGAGCTCAATGGAATTCAAACTTAAAATTTCATCATTTCTATCTTTTTTT
>Ga0209208_10003386_pt1 | contig 22837 bp, 16 predicted proteins | sample S1TSphfallax_3_FD_187694 | JGI IMG/M metagenome (GOLD analysis project Ga0209208, IMG submission 187694) | Host-associated microbial communities from peat moss isolated from Minnesota, USA - S1T2_Fd - Sphagnum fallax MG (SPAdes) (version 2) | ecosystem: Host-associated > Plants > Peat moss >...
ACAACATATTTCATTTAATATTTCAAGAATTATGAATCCTTTAAAAAACATGTGTGGATTGTGACATAAGATGAAACACAAATTTAAAAGTCCTTCAAAAACCAAAAGATGGTCATTTGGTTTTTAAATTTTGTTATTAGCTTCCTATTAACAATGTATATTATAAATATGAGTCATTTTTTTATAAATCTCCTTATTAATTGGAGTTAGGAGACATTGCCATAATAAGATGCACTAGAGTTCTGTTTTATGATGTGCAAAAATGGATAGTGTAATTTGCATTTGTTAGGTAAGGTTTGGATAACCCTTTAACATGCTGACAAACTTAAATACCACATATATAACAAACAAAATGTTAGATTATCACCTACAACTTGGCCACATAAAAATCCCCAAAAATAGCACAATGAAAAAACTACAAATGACCCAAATTGCAATTGCCACACAAAATTAAAAATTGGGTTTTGTCATGTCATTAAAATCAACAAATTCCTCCATGCGATCTTCAAAATTATTTTTCATCTACTCCACAAATTGGTTTCATAGTCCCCAAAATCATTAAAGGATTCAATTACATGTCCTAAACCAAAATGGGGATTAGTTGACCAATCTTTGGAAATCAACACAAGCTAATTTAAATTTCAAGCTTCAAGTTAATATTTGTGGAGCCTTATTAAATTCCCAGCAATGGAAAAGATGTGTTTGACTTTAGTCCAATTGTTGATGATATCAAAAACTTAACAAACCATTTACCTAGTAGTAGGAAATCGAACTTGATTTGTTTTTCACCACTTTAATGGATCTTCATAAGATTTTATTATTAAAAAAAATTTCAAAAAAAATATAGATTGCATTTCACTTATAATCAAATATAAGCAAACAAAAAATGAAATGGTGCATTATGCAAAAGTTATAAGGGTTTTGGGAGTACAATGCCTAATTGTTTTGTATTTTTTCAATCATTTTTTTTTGTGTGAAAATTAAAAACCAACATGATAATTAGCATTGGAAATAACACATTGATAATCAACACAAAAGATTGATTATCAACTTTTAGTCATTTTAATTTTTCTTTTGTAGTTTGCATGTTGATTGTTAACTTATGAGTTTAAAATAAAAACTAGAAACTATAAGCTAGATATTAAAAAAAGTTGGGATTAGAAACTTACACATTCAATAATGATGTCATTTGTAGAAAGTCTTGAACCAAACATAGTTAGAGTCGGTGCTTGGTGGGTATTACAATTTGTTGCTAGATGTATAATAGGATGAAAATTTCAATACATAGGGGTCCAAAAAGGGATTAATGTTCAAATCATACATTGGTGTAGTAACTATGTTTTTCTCTCTCTTCCCACACAATTGTTCATAATGGATAGATCCTTAATTATGGAGCCAATATAATTTGAACCCTCTTTTAATGTTTCACCTTTAATCACTTCTTATTTGCAACCACAAGTAATTTTACATCAAATGAAGCTTGAGGAATATAAATTATTTGATCTTCCAAGTCAAGCCTTTTTTGGGTCAATTTGACACTAAAGTTGATCATATTTGTATTGATATCACTATTAAAAAAAAATTGTAATATTGATTGAACATTTTGTTTGATACAATTAGAGACGGAATTGATGCAATCATTTATGTACAACAACCCAAGTATCTGTTGAATTCTACCCTACAAAATTAATGTTTGCCAACCATAACATACATTAATTGTAACACAAAATTATAAGGCTTGCTAAAACATTACAACTTTTGAAGCAAACTTTGTATTCCCTAATGGATTTAGCTTACGCACAAGTGCAAACTTGCATTCAAACAAGCCTTTGCACATTCCACCCCACCTTTCCCAAATTGTTTTGGCCATGTTATATAAGCTTGTAATTATAGATTGGGCAACCTTGATATTTATTGGTTGCAAACTAAAATTCACCTTTTCATCAATAGTGGTTTATTAACATGCCTTAGAAAATGCATGGCTAAAACAAACACCTTCAAATGTTTCTTAAATCCCAAAATTATTTCAACCCATAATCAATTTGAAGACATTTGTCATTGTAAATAAAAAATTCCCTTCATTTTTCATGGAACATATGTTGTAGTTTGCAAGACCTCCAATTGATTAGCAAAACTTACACTCGTCATTCCTTTTATTTCAAATGACCAACTATCTCACGTTTAGTTCTTGATATGAAATTAGAAAATTAATAATGAGAAAAGAATAATGTACACCTTTTTTCATCCAAGGTTAGTGAGTCATGATTGAAGTTACATAATTCACACGAAACAAAACAAAATTTTCAAATGTCTGCTTCATCATAGAAAATAATATCTCTTTGGTTAAAGTTTACATGATGAAAATCCCATGCATGGGTTTTTTTTAAAAACCAAATCACCTCATCCATATATTTTAAACCGTGTTCAAAAGGAATAACCCCTTCATAACAATCAAAACAAGACCATAATAAAACTATCCATAAAACTATCCTTAATTTGAACCTCACTTTGATTATACCACTCATTTGTCCTTTTTGAACTATCCATAAATTCCATCAAAGTGAAGAATAACCTTCAAAACTAAGGATAAAATCCTCAAAAGTGACTACCATAGTTTTATTTCTAACCATAGTATTATTTACTTATATTATAGGTCACATAGATTTAGGGGCTACCTAGTAAGAGGTTAATTAAGTTAGGCCTATTTAATTATGTAACTGCCAATGGGCTACTCATTTATTTACCCATGGGCTACCTACCCATACTTACGTACCCATGGGATATTTATCTATATTTACTACCTTCCTACATATATAAAATAGGGACAATGAAAAGTCTACATGAAGACTTAGTTAGGGGTTTACTTAAGGGCTACCTAAAGGTTACAAAGGGGCCTACCTAGGTTATAGGATATATAAGGACTATTTAGAATGCTACATAAGGTTTATTTAGGGGACAATAAAAACATTTCCTAGGTTAAGGGATATTTATAAAAATGATACCTAAATAACTTGGGGGGTGATTTAAAAATTACTTAAAAACCACCTCAAGGTTTACTTAGGTTATGAGCTATTTAAGATATGGGCTATCAAAAGCCTACACATGGGGTTACATAAGGGTTATTTCGAGTGTTACATAAGGTCTACATAAAGGCTATGAATCAATGCTAGGTAACCCCTAGGTTGCTTCTTAAATAAACCTTTTTTGCACTATGCATTAACTTAGATAGCCCTTTAAACAATCCTTAGAGAATTTTTTTTTTATAGAAATTTCTTAATTCACAAATAGGTTCTATGTAGCCTTTTAAATATCCTTTAGTTATCCCATAACCTAGGTAGGCCCTTTGATGTCACCCCAATTAAGAGTTAAATAGTCCTCTAAATAGCCTTTAAGTATCATATAACTTAAGTAGGCCCAAGTAGGTATTTCCTTATGCAGCCTTTTAAATAGACCTTATGTAACCCCTTATGTTAGTTTTTGATACCCTTAAATAGTCCTTGAAGTATGTTTTATGTAGCCCCTTAAATAACCTTAGGTATCCCATAACCTAGTCAAATTTTTAAGTGTCTCATTAGATTCCTTGGGTAGGCCCTAGGTAGGCTCTTTAATAATTTTTACGTATTCCATAACCTAGTTAAACCTTGAAGTGTCTTCCTAAATAATTCCTAGATAGATTTTAAGTAACCCCCTAAGTAACCTCTATGTGTCCATAACATAAAAAATCCCTAGCTAACCCTTTAGGTAGGTTTTGTGTAATCCTTTACCCTATTAACTATCCTATAACATAAGTAGGCCCCTTGGTAGATAGGTAGATTAAGTAGACACAAGCTAGAATTTAGAGAGGAATTTTGAGTTCCTCCTTTGTTATTTTCCTTTGGAACAATCCCATCCTATATTATGACTTTCATCCTTAGTTTTAAGGAAACATAGGGTTTGGCTCCTATGTTTTTTTGACTTTGCAGATAACTTTAATGAATGCTTTTTGTGATTCTTCACCTTTTTGTATGAATTGTGAAAGGGAACTTAAAGTGATAACTTTTTAAATCTTGAAGCTTTATTTTTCAAAATGCTCTAATGATGTATAACACCTTTGTGAAACCTCTATAAAATACATATCACCAACATTAGCATGTTCATAGTCAACATGTTTTTTCACACATTGAATGTTTGGAGGTGGCTTCAAAAACAATTACAAAAGCTTGAATAATAAACAACCTTGAAAACCAAATGAAACTTACAAGTTCAATGCCCAATTTCTTGTAGGCAATGGAATGAAAAACTCATGAGCTTCACAATGATCACTTGACAACTGAACAAATGAATGATGAGTTGTTTGAATTTGAAGAGAACTTCAACGAACATTTGAACAAATTGGGATTGAGGTGCTTAAAGTTCAAAAGAACTTCAATGATCATTTGTTCAACAATGGAGGTTCTTGAAGTTCAAGAAAATTTCAACAACCACAAATGACCATTGAAGTTTTGAGAAAACATGTTGATGTTGCTTGCACTAGAAATAAAAGTTCAAAGCATAATTGATGATTTGACAAATGACATCTTGTAGACCCTAAACCCTAAATGGAGGTTTAGCACAAATGGAATAGTCAAGTTTTAGGATTATAGTTAGGGTTATGTTATAGAATGTATGTGGATAAGGGATAAGTTAAACATAGGTGTAGATGCTTATTACCCTAAACCCCATATACTTGGTTTGTGAAATATATGTGTCCTCAAATATGCATAAGTCAAACATTTGAAAAAAGTGTATGAATAAGTTTAGATTATATGAAATTTGAGAAAAGAAAGTATGCGTAAGTTTAGGACATATCAATTTTGAAAAAAAAAGAAGAAAAAAAAAGTCCTATATATACCCGACAAGTATATCCAAGTAAAAAAATATACCCGCACAATATTGGTTGTTACACCGAAGATTAAAGGAATCCTGTGGGAGCAGCAAACCTTTCCAAAGCATTCTAGAGTACAAAAGGTTATTTATCTTAATGGCACAAAGTCTCTTTGATCAATGAATGCATCTTCTCTTTTTGATTTTGTCTTTCGGTCTATGAATGCATCACTGAGGGGGAGGTGCTTTCAATCACAAAGAAAGTGTGGGTGGAGATGCTCTTAAGAGATTTCATGAGTTTGTTTAGGTGCCTACCAACTTGGTCACCAAATGGTCCAACTGGGGAAGCCTCTCATTGAGTTGAACTCACATTCACAATAGAGCACCCACTGAAAATATTCATCCGTACCCAAGGGGTGATGCCTTAGCTATAGCCCTTGTTTGGGACCCTTGAACCTGAGAAAGGTTCTGGGTTCGAACCCACTGGTGTGCAGGTGAAAGTCCTTCTCTGCCACTGAGCTTGACTTGGGGGTGCCAATTGCTTGTCAGGTCAGGTCTGCTGTTGTGCATGAAAAAAACAAGAAAAATGCTTTGCCAATTTGTCTGGTGAGCTTCACATAAATAAATGTGCAGCCCCAGACTGTTCAAGTAAGGTTCACAAACGTAACGCCTCTGCCAACCTCGCATGTGATCTTTCATGTATTTTAGTGCCTCAACAAACCAAAGGAACTTATCTTGTTAATGTAACAAACATGCAAAAAACACTCATAAATTTCTTAGTGTTTTTGAAGGCCACATTATATCCATGAACATCCATCCTAGAAAAGAAGAGAATTCTATTCAAAAGAGAGATATATTACACCTTCTTATAGGTGTAAGGTCTCCCTTGTTCCTAAATAGTAGGCATGAGACCCCTCCCACTCCTATCACTTGTGATTTACATATGTTTAGGCTTATGATAAGGTTTACCTTGTGCCTTCCGATTGGAAAGGCTTCGAGGTGGGGGACCTTCCCCAAATGTGGGGATGGACTCAACTATTTCCCCTAATCCTAGGCCTGATTTTTTTGAATGCCCCCCACTTTAGGGCTTTAATTAACCTACATGTTTCAGAAGTTGGTAGGTAGTTTCTAACCACCATTGGGAGACAAGGTGATCTGCAATCCTTTCCCTTCCCCTTCAGCCATTGGAAGCAAAGTTCTTTCATTAAATTTAAGTCCAGGTTTTCTTACCAAATAATGTTGTGAGTGAGACCAAATGCACTAAAACAAGCCAATATCACACAATGCAAGAAACAAATGTTTTTAATGACCAAATGTTCCCATGTAGTAGTAATTCATTTGTGCATCCAATAAAATCATTTAGGTGATGTGATTGTGAAGGTTCTAGTGATCATTTACTACTAGTATGGCCTGTGCCATTGGCCCAAGTGTTCCCACTTCCTCAACTGATTTTTCCTTTCAAAACCTGGTTTTTTAAGAATTTATTGGAATTTTCAGCAGCAGAAATCATTAAAAAAAATCAATATCTCCCACATTCTGAATCCAAATCTTACCAAATAAATTCCATTAAATCCTGCTCATCAAGGTCTTTCCAACAACACCAAAGGCACATTCCAATTCCTCCAAAAAATTTAGCTACGATTAAATTTAATTTTCAAATTTAATTTTCAGTGAAGAAATCATTCAATATTCAAGAACTTCTACACCGTCCAAATGCCATGAAACTAAGCCAATGCACCCCTTCTCGTCAAGAGCTTTCCAAAGAGACCAAGAACGTGATCTGAAGGATCCCAATTTGGTGGATCTCATAAGTACAAACAAAACAAACAAACAACCTTCCTTCATAGATAGATGGAATGGGCAAGTGCCTGGCCATTGTGCTTAGTAACTGCCCTTAGTGAATGATTACGACACTCCATGTAATGATTATGGGAACTACATGGGAACTTGGGAATGACAAGGGAACATGATGAAAATTTCATGTGAACATTGTGAGAAATCAAAGAAACGTCACTAGAACATGCAAACATCATGAGAACATGAGAACAAGACATGGGAATCATTTTAAAAAAATACTGTACCTACAACTGATGTTCAACATTGGCCTTTGTGCTTGTACAATCTCCCTTTGCAACCCACCCACCCAAGCAATTATGTCCAAATTAAATTGCAAGTGATGTTTGCCCACAACTTGAACATAACATATGAATTCAGCATGGCCAAACCCAAGACAAAAGGTCTCATTCCCATAAGTTTTGGTTCAGATTACATGAGAGGTATAGATGAATTAGTATGCACAATTATGCCTTTTATGTTAGCTTGATATGGGATGTTATGAACTAGGGATTTTCATCATCCATCCTCACACCTTCCCGCATGGTCCATCATTTGAAAAATACAAGGTCCATTACATTGTGGTTGGGACTTTCCTTAGTTGATAGAACCAATGACATTAGTTTTGAATCAAATCACCACACACACACAACAATAGTTGAGGTGCATTTCAATCCACAAAGTACATCGGTTTACCTTTATGACCTTAAGAATTAAGTGAAGCATCACTAAAAGTTTCTTAACATGTTGTCACACTAGGTTATGAAGGAGTTTAAAAGCCTATCTGAAACCCCATAAGGATTTTTTGGTCATTAGATGATTGTCTCAAGCATAGTAGGAACCTTGGTATGACTACTTGTGACGTACCCTCAATATTGTCCATGTCCACCTATTTGCCATATCTAGTTCCATGGGTATGTATTATGTGCTATGGACTAAGTTTCATTGATTTCAGCTTTATTTTTTGTCATTTTAACCAAGGGCTTATTCAACCGTTGTCAACTTGCCAAAGACGAAAGGAACAAACATGTTCTAGTTCAAAAGTTGCAATTCAACCCTATTTTTATTGTTCACAACAATCGGATTGTTTTATTTCATAGTTAAATTCTTGATGTCTACGAACTTAGATGGGTTGGCAAAGTTGATGTTGACAATGAAACTTGTGTAGATGATTGGATTTTGAGTTGGGATTATGCTTAAGATTATCACCTTGTAGTTCATCATTAATTATTATCTCGGAAATAATAGTTGTCACATTTAAGATTGCTTTCGTGCTCATGACAAGTTTTAGGATTGAAGGTTGCTTCTATGAATATGATAAGAAATTAGATAAGCTATCAAATTATATTTTGATACATATGCCCAATTGGGTCCACATACTACACCCCATGCAACCCCATTGTAAAAGGCATCCCGATCCTGGCAAGGTTGACAACAACCTTTTGCAAGGTTAAAGAATGTTCATGGTAAACTTAAGAATGGAACAATTAACAAACTGAAACTAAACATCACGAGTGGAAGGATTTTCAAGATACTCTTCTCTTATTTACGAGTGACAAAGACAATTTGGTACTTTCATCACCATCAAATACAATTGTTGTTAAAAATTGTTGGATGCTTGGGTGGAATTACATATGCCAAGGTGCAAAACTCCCCGTGTTCAGTATTGTAAATGATATTAACATCAAGGTTTACATGTGTTTTTAGAAAGGAGAAAATAATCGTAATATATGTTGGAATGGTAGGACATGTAGCATCTTGATATGACATTGTTATAAATTACATGCCACCATTTGTTCACCACCCATTCCAAAACTTTGTGCATGCAAGTTAAGTAGCAATGGATGAACATACTTGGCTTGGTGGGACCTGACAATTCCTCCATAAAAACCCTAATTTAATCCAGGATTAAAAAATTTCCCCATGCTTATAGTCCTTAAGGAGAAGCAATTCATTTGCAAGGCACCAAAGAACTACATCATCTCAAATACACTCTATTCCTCCAAAGAACATGAGGTTCAACTAACAAGTAAAGACAAAAATAAGGAGAGTTGGTTGGTAGTGTGATTTTCAAGTCTAATTTAAAATTCCTCATAGTTTGGTTTGGTAAGCATCTAAATATCATATATTCCTCCATTGGGTCTACCGTTCTAATCGTTCTAGAAGCTTCTTTTTCTTCTTCAACTTGCACAAATTTACATGCCACACAAACAAGATTGTTAGAAGAGGTTGGTCCACATGGGGTTTTATTTTTGTTTTTAGGGCTTTTTGAACCCCTTTTTGGGGAAAAAAAAATCTTGGATACACTATGTATTTCTCCAGTTTCATTTTCAATAGATTTGATTTTTTGGGGGAAAAAAATTTCCACTTTTTTGACATCACAAAATTGAAAATAAAATAAAATGTAGTATTGACTCTAGTGTTTTTTTCTTATTCATTATTATTATTTTTACTGATTTTTTGTTTTGAAAATGTTGGAAAAATTTCAGAATTTTTTTTGGAATTTTTCATTATTTTCCCTAAAGTAGATTAAAATATTTTTTCTGTTTTTTTCAAAACATATCCAAATTTTCTATATCAAAAAATTATAAAAATAAAAATAAATAAATAAATAAAAACCCTGAAAGGCTCTGGATAAAAAGACTTATTGCCCCATTGGTTCTAACTTCTAACCTTATTAGGGTGGCTATGGATAAAAAGGCTCTTATCAGCATCGAGTTTAGCATGGCGCATCCAATCCAAGGCTCTCAAAAATATATATTTAAAAAATCTGGATACAAGCAAATTTGTCCTTTTGTCCTTATACCAGCTTCCCCCATTTAATAAATTAAAATAAATTAAAATAATTTTTATTTAAATTTTAGAATTAAGTTTTTTTCTACTTAAATTTAAAAAATTAAGTATTTATTTAAAATTTCGAAATAATTTTCTGTGTGTGTCCTACCAATGGAGGGGCCAGCCTATGATTCGGTGGGCGGTCAAAAAGCAAGTGCATACGGAAAAGCAGATTAGGGTTGCGTGCGGCGCGAGGTGAGCACACGCCTCTCATTCCGTCTTGACATATATTGGCCGTCGATTCTCCGGAGGTGACATCCGACGGTGCGAACTCCCGGATCTCTAGAACTGATCTCTGTTCTTAAACATCGCCACGTAACACCAAGCGCGTGCCTTCCACACTCCCAACTGCCCTTTTCCGTCTCTCCCTCTTCCCCTTCTCTCTGTGTCTCGCTGTGTTTCTCTTCTCTCTTTCGTCGCTTGTCGATTTCTCAGCGAAGCGGATTCCGAGACTGTTTTCGCTCACAAGACTTGCTGCTGCAACCGGTTTTGGATTCGCTCCCGGAAAGCTTCGATTTTGTGCTTCTTTTGAATCCAAAAACTGCAGTCTTTTGGTCCATCCTACATACCTAATTTCACAGATTCCGCTCTCTTCTTGTACTATGTTTTTGTGTAGGGCGTCCAACCCTTGTTTTGCTCTTCTTCCTCTGCTTCTCTGATTTCCTCTTCTTGTCCAAGTATTGGGCTTGGAGAGTGCGTTCATTCCGAGTGAGTTCATTTCCCTGATTTTCTTGGATTTTTTTTAATTTTTAATTTTTGCTTGCGGGGAACAGCTCCGATAGGACTGTCCTTTTGGGAGGAAAGAAATGGGTGAGGAAGCAAGTCCAGCATCTTATGTTGTTGAACGGGGTTCAAATGGGTTTCAAGGGTGGAGCTCCAATGTTGTTGATCTTGAAGCTCCTGCTCCGGGTGCAGCTGCTTCTTCACTTGAGAACTCACTGGAGATTTCACATACTAGCGGTGATGTTGGAGGAAGAAGTGAAGAAGAAGGATCGGATGTTGGGCTATGTGAGCACAAGCACTACTCACATCGATCCCCATGGCTGAGAGCTATGGTATTGGGTGCCAATGATGGCTTGGTTTCCATTGCGTCTTTGATGCTGGGAGTTGGCGCTGTGAAAAATGACGCCAAGTCTATGATTGTGAGTGGGATAGCAGGCTTAGTTGCAGGAGCTTGCAGTATGGCCATTGGCGAATTTGTGTCCGTCTTCTCACAGCGAGATTCTGAGCTAGCTGATGTCGAAAAGGAGCGTCAGGTACAAACCACAACCCTATCTATCAATACCAATCCTCATCTCTTTGTGAAGTTTTCTTCTGAGTTGCTGTCGCATCTTTGCAACGACTTCCAACTGCAATGTGCTGCTCCAAGAGCTGGAAACTGGCCATGGTTGTACTAGTTACTACTAGGTCACACACCATGTGTAACTCTCACAAATCATGCCAACAGATGCTGATTTCTCTCTTCTTCTGTTGTTGCGCTTTGCAAATTATGTACCTGTGATGCAGGAGCACATGAAAGGACCAGAGGCTCGGGCCCGAGAACTTGAAGAACTCACACAAATTTATGTTGCACGAGGCCTCTCCTACAGCCTTGCAAAGCAGGTACAACAGATTGATCACAGCTTGGAACATGGATTATTGTACACTCCAATTTCAATTAACAAGCTTTTCCCTTTCTTATGCTGACAACTTAATTCCATGTAGTCTGTGCCTTTGAAGATCCCAGAGTTTTAATTTATGAAATTCTTTGTCTGTCTGGCTGCTTTGTTAATCAGGTGGCAGAAGAGCTAACACTGGGTGATGCTCTTAAGGCGCATGCTCGAGATGAGCTTGGAATTGACATGGATGAGCTTTCCAATCCAATGCAAGCTGCAGTGGCATCAGCAGTGGCTTTTTCTTTGGGAGCTGCAATACCATTACTTGCAGGTTCTTTCATTGTGGACACCAAGTACAGAATCGTTTCCATTGTTGTGACCTCCACTTTCGCACTTGCAGGCTTTGGAGCTGTGGGTGCCAGATTGGGTGGTGCTGGTCTGTTCAAGGCAGCTACTCGTGTGTTGATAGGAGGTTGGATTGCAATGCTCATCACATATGGGGTTCTGTGCCTTTGCAATACAATTGGAGTTTGATTTGGTTTTTCACAGCAGATTTTATTTTATTTTATTTTTTCCCAAAAGAAAAAGGCAACAATCTATGAATTGTCAGGATGGATTAGCTTAATCAAACTAGGAGAAGGATTAGGAGCATCCCTAGAGACAATCAACATCTATAAAAGAAACCTTTTGCTTTAATGTGATCTACAAAAGAGACAAAATTTTGTGCATTGTTGTGAATTTTTTGGAAATTTTCATTTCAAATTCAAGTTTTAGAAAACATAATCGCCAAAATAGAAAAAAAAACTGTCAAAAATTGCCAGATCCAAGTAGGTACCTAAAAATATATAAAGATGAATAATTGTGTTTCCTTTCATATTTTTTAAAGCCAAATTTGGTTAAATCTGCTTATGGATGATCACCACCACCTCAGCTACATCAAGAAATTGACAAAAATGAAAAAAAAAGAGAAAGAACTGGAACCTATTGTCTACACATGGTGATTTCAGAAAAATAAAATAAAATAAAATAAAATCCTTGAAATCTGGGGCATATTTTTCACAAAAATCCTTTTGCACGAGTCACACTGGATTGTTTTTTGCAATAATATTTTTCACACACTCTCCAACTTTATTTATTCCTCCTCCAAGTCTCTAAGCATTACTATGTAGCTCAGAAATTCTGTTCGAATTTCTGCATAAATTGTCTTTTGTAGTTTTGCCACAAAACAAATAAGTACCCCAAATAATCTAGCTGGAGTACATAGCCTTGCTATGCACAAATTAATTCCCTTTTTTAATTGCCAGAAAATCTAAAAAATAACTGTCCATCATGCCAAAAATCTGAAAGAAACTCTCAAAGCACACTAGCTTCACTATTTAGTATAATGCCAAATTGTAAATTATTATTATTATTTACTGCCGAATGAACGTAAATCACACAAAAAAATTAAATTTATTAGGCACCTTGCTGCCAAACCAGGCTGCATAATAGTAGCCTAGGAGTAGCTGTAGTAGTTTGGCAAGAAAATTAATAAGGAACCCAATTCTCTAATTTTGGCTAATCAAATCCCTCTAATCTCCACATATCTTAATAAGTTTCCAAACAAAACATGGATGGAGAATAATATTGCAGACAAAATCGAAGTTTAGCCAAAAAGTTCTTTGCAATTTGCCAATTTCAATTCTTTCCAAAGTTTAGCAGTAGAGTTTTGGAAGTTTGGAAGCTTGGGATGATGAACTCGTTGAGCTTTTGAAGTTTTATTTGTTTGTTTTGTTTTGTTTTGATTTGGTTTTGTTTTTTTTCTTAAAAGAGAAGTTCTTTGTTGTAGAATCTGGAGAAGCTCGAGAGAAATTGAAGACTGATCGAGGAGGAAGAGGAGGAGCTGGATCAACAACCCCGCAAGCAAATTTCTCGAGATCATAGTCTCACTAGAGGTACGCGAACTGTTGATCTTTACTCAAGATTCAAATCTTCTTAGCTTAGCCCACATGTACCCAGCTCGCGTAACTCGGAACGCCGTCAGAGACAGCGAACAACATGTAGTAAGCTGAAGGAGCGATCACAGAACTGGGTGGCGCTGTGGTGGTCACTGTATAAGCGCCGCCTCCTGCATCAGTTGGGACTGCAGTTTCCAGTTGTAATAGTCTTTGTCCCTGCAGCAACAGCAAGCACCACCAACACCAACAAGATTCGAGAATCGCCTTAGGGAAGGTTGTAATTGCTTGTACATTTTGTCAAGCATCTGAAATAAATTAATGGGTATGAATCTAGTTTGTTATGAAGCCAGTTACTGCTACCCACTAGCTTCAGAATTGCAACAAAAACATGTGATGAAGCTCCTGCTGCTGCAGAGCATACTCAGTCTTACCTGAGAAAAGGAATGTGTTGAGTATGGAGGGCTGAGAAGATTCAGATCGATGAAGAGTGGATTCCCACCAGCAACTGTAACTGCAAAAGCTTGACCGTAGGCTAACTCCGCGGGAGGATCGGTGATGGCGGGTTGTGCACCGCCGCCAAGGTAAGGAGGTGAGAAAGCCTCGATTCTCAGCTCCGTGGGAAGATATCCAGTCAGGGTGTAGAATTGGTGGGTGTTGCTGCCGGCGATCAAGACGCGTCCGTCGGGGAGGACATTGGCTGTTGAATGGTAGACGCGAGGAATATCCGTCGCTGTTAGGGTTTGGAAACGTGTCCCTGCAGCAGCGTTAGGGTTGTACAAGACCGGAGTTTGCACTGGGTTCTGTGCATTCCCCCACCCTTGAGCTCCATTCCCAGCTCCGTTGATGATGAGCACGTTGCGATCCGGCAACAGCAGCATGTCGCCCATGTTTCGTCTCATGGGCATATTCTCCATAGCCCAAGCTGGAGCTGCGTCTAGTGGACTGATTCTTCCACATGTGATCGATGCCGGCAATGCCGCTGCCGGGTTCAGGAATGCACCGTATGTGGATCCGCCACAGAGAAGAATTTCCGCATCTGTCCATCCGTTGAATCCGCTCAATGGTAGCATCGCCGAGCTCCCGGCCGACGGATAGTTCCGCGGCTCGCCTGGGATCGTTGGGAGATTCGCTACCACGCTGTTAGTCGTCCAGTCGAAGAGGATGGAATCCCTGTTCGCAAAGATGAAGAGCTGGTTGTTGGGTAGCAGGTGCACGTAAGGATAAAGATTGTCGTTCTGAGCATCATTTGTCTGCATGAATTCAGCAAAAACACAATCCAGATTGATGATTATAAGTCGCAAACAACCCATGATCTACGGTACTAAAAGGCAAGCTGCGAGCTCAAGGACGCAGGATGTAAAATACAGTGCTGGTGCAGGTTGTTGCAGTTTGCATGCTCGAGAACTAACTTGCAGCTGCAAGCATCAGATTCCAGAACCAGCCATAGATGCAGCTGAGAGCAGCTCGAGTTAATTGTGATCCTTACGTTTGCAATGAGAGGAATGTACACAGGAGCTCCGCTCGACGGGACGTACTCCACTGTATCGCAACTGCGTCCGCCGATGACGGCTTGACTTCCGTCCGGCAGGCGCTGGTTGGTGGCGTACCAGCGGCCGTCCTGCAATGGGGTATCGGTCTCCACCCAGTCGCAATCACCATCTGCTGCGCACGGAGTGAAAGTTCGGATCTGCAGGCACATGAATGAACCGGAGATTGAGCAAGATTAATGCAGCTTGAAGAAGAAGGATGTTTGATCGATCCCGAAGCTCAGACATGCAATCCTGGCAGCAAATGATCATCTTCGGACCCGGATATATCTTTTGCAGCAGCTCAGCTGCAGCATCGATCGTAGAAGATGCAACAGAAGGTTCAAGAGTCTATATATACAGCTTATAGCCTGGACATGCACTTGAGCAACTTCTTACCTTGGAGAATCCATCGTTGTCTCCACCTGTTTGCACTAGAGTGCCATCGGGGTCGAATTGTCCCGAGGAACACCAGGTGTCTGTTTGTATGAAGAGAGGTCTGACGGTCCCGGAAGCAGGGTCGTAGACGGCAGAGTGTGCTGTGCAGTCGTATGTCAAGGTCTACGCCCGCGTGCAGATGATGAAAACATGCAGACGCAGCAGCAGTAAATGCAGTCTAAATTAGTACAGTAGGATCTAGAGCTGGTAATTCTAGTCCTCAACAAGCAGCTTGAAAATTGCAGCAGCTCATGCAAGAAGATTGCGCTCTGAGCTGGAAGCTGCTGATGAATTTGCAGCTATAAATACTGCACGACGTGACCATCATGCATGCATGGATGCATGATTCAAAAGGAATTACACGAGATCGCATGAGATCGATCGATCATGAGGGACGAGCAAGCTCACCTCGTCGTTGGGATCGTTGCGGCACTCGCCATTGGGTAAGGGGAGCTGCGAAGCTCCGATGTCGGTTCTGTCCAGCAACACAACAGTGCCGTAATGCGTAACCGCAGTATGCATGGACGCAATGCCTGCGTTCTCAACCACAACTTCCCATGACCCTTGCGCCTCTACTACTTGCACCAGTAAGTCTAAGCTACTCAGGAGCAGAAGAAACGCGCCCAAGATCATGATCAGTAACATCCGCGAGCTGCTCAAAATTCCAGAAGAAGAAGAAGAAGAAGAAGAAGAATCCATCATACTACAATTCCACTGATCCAGCAACTGCAGCTCCACACTACACCCGAGTAATTGCAGCAACAGCGGGATACTACTACAAAATACCAGAGCTCACCACAAAACTGTCAGACAGTGTGATGCATTCCACATTGCCCCGCTGCTGATCGACTCCATATAGTCCATGGTTTGCAACTGCCCCATTGCTGCTGCCGGTGGGGTCCAGCTCCATGGCACCAGCCAGCCAGCCATGGATTCGGCCTGCAGCCTTGATCCTATGCAAACAAGGACTTGGGAAACCGACCAACTAAAAAGAAAAAGAAAAGAAAAGCTCAAGGAACTTGGGTGGAGCTGCAATAATAATGCAACGCTCGGTAATTGGCATCTTCTGCAACTCTGGACATGACGCTGCATCCGTTTCTTTGCTGCAGCAGGCCCCATGAAAGCTACCAGCAACAACAAGCAGCAGCAGCTGCAAAAGCTCTTCCCACCGGCTTCTTTGTCAGTCCCTCCGACAATCCCTCCCTCGAAGAAGAAGAAGAAGAAGAAAAAGAAGCAGCTCCTCCGCCACTGCCGCTGCTCTCCTTGTTCTTCCTCGTGCTTGTCCGGAGAGTTGTCGCTGCTGCTGCTACGTCCTCTCTAATAATACCATATCATTTGCCTTCTTCATCTGTCAAGGGAATATAAACAACAAGCAAAGAACAGAACGTTTTCTCAACGTGTTTACAGAAATCCTTCCACGCGTTCTTTTTCTAGCCATCTACTTTTATGGGGAATCCATATAGTTTTTTTTGTAAATGTAAATACTTTTTTATATATTTATATTTATATATATATATATTTAAAACAATTATTTGAAATTATTTATGTAGGTTTTTTTGTGGCTAGTTTTTGCACCTTGGCCAAAAAATGATAATTAAAAGAATTAGAATTTGGAATGATGTGTTGCATATGATTGAGTTTATATATTTATTTATTTATTTATTTTTATACACACACACACCCACACACACACACACACACACATATATCATTCTTGAAAACATGAGTGAATTTTTGTTTTTTGGAAGAAATGTCACCACTATTCAACTACCCCCAAAAGTGATAATTAGGTAAATAAATTGATAAATACATAATTGGGAGGGGGTTGGGGGGTAGGTGTTCTTTTCTTTTTTTTAATTTTTTGAATTTAAATGTGATGTAATGAAATTGGCAATCACAAGAAGATTTAGCCAAATTTGGCTATAGAGCAAATATGAAACTAAAGAAATTTGAGAATCTTTTTATATTTTGGCTATATTGTAGGAATCTAGTGATTTCAAAAACCAATTTTTAAAAAAATCTGGGTAACTAGGGCCCCTTCTTTTGGGGAAACAAAATCCTTTTGATATGTTAAAATTGTATTTTTGAGACTGAAAACATGCGAATTGGGCCATCCATTTTTTTTTTTAAAAACCTTTAAGTAGGTCAAAATCATATGTTTCAGGTTGAAAATTTATTTAACAATGCCCAAAATTAAAATTTATTGATATGCATTCACCTTCCCTTGTTGAAATGCAATCTTTTTAGTGAGTGAGGACTATGTTTATGCTTAGACATGAGGATGCACCCAAATAATGTTCAATATTTAAAGGTATTAATGCTATTAATTTGACCTATTAATTAGTGGTAATATTGAAATTTGCGTACTATTAACACCACTTATGGTATTAGTTTCCGAAGCTACAAAATTAATCATATGCAATTCAGCTTCCCTTGCTGAAATCCAATGTTTGTGAGATTATTCATCCAAAATTTGAAAATTGGAAGGAAAATAAGAGCAACTCAATCTATGCTCAGAATGTGGCCCACAAAAAAGAAACTGGATGAAGAAGCGTCAAAATATGCAGGTTTAGCTCCCAAAACTGGTTATGGCCCTACATATTTTCACGTGATGGTGAGGCTTGTAAAAGGCATTGAAAAACCCGATACCTGCTGTTGATTGGCTAGATAGTTTGATTGCTCAAGGTGGGCTGCTGTTAGTAATCTCCCACCCATTTGCACTCCCAGTTTTAGTTGTATGGGTTTAGGGTTTTAGCGTTGGAAACAAGTAATTAACCAAACTTGGATGTGAAAAATATTTTTGCAGGGTCACATACTCAGTACAACTTCAAACTCGTCTAAGTTGCAACACTAAAGAACATAGTACATGTTTTTAAAGTGGTTTAGAATTTTTGCATACATACGCCAAAATTGTTTATCTTTCAGACCACCGCCTATTCATCCAGCCATGAAGATCTCTACCTAGTTATGCAGTAATGAATTTGGTGATTGAACACAAGTTGGTTTGAGTTGCAATTTGGGGAAGGCGATTTCTGACTGACTTTGTAGTCAATCAAGCCTTGTGGAACAGAATATAGTCATATACGAATCAACTGGTAGGCTTTGGGATGATTGATTGTTCAAGAGGCATCATCATCCCCCACCAATCTCTTGTAGTAGCCAACCTGACAACCATTTCTAGTCAATGTTATTGTGGCCAGAACTTTTCAAGTACCGCATCATTGGGTTGTTGGGCTTGAACTATTGGGAATGAGTACTTGCCTGTTGGAGCTTGGTAACATCGCCCCTAAGCATACCCAGACTCTAGCACAAAAGAAAGAATGTGAGTGGGGAAGTTTGCAAACGACAAGTGAACCGAGCTGATCAGTTGATCACTTTACGTTATTAATGGAAGCTATTTGCTTTGTAACTTGGGAAATATGGTTGTGTTATTTTTCATTCATCTTGATAACTTGCAACACAAAACTTTGTTGGGTGAAGATTGATTGAGAAGGCCAATTTATGTCTTGATAAAAGTTAGAATAGGTCGCCACAATTTTGGAATCAGGTTACTTAGTACTTAGTTGAAGCAAAAATGGCAGACAAGGCAGCAGCAAGCCAACAAGTCCTTTTGGGAGAGGCGGTGGTGAAGGGAGTTGAATTTTTTGGATTTTGATGTTCCCAATGAGTTCACACCAAGTTCCAAACGTGTTCAAATCAAGTTTCCAATCTATGTTCCCAATAGAACCACATGATATCACAAAATGAAAGCACTTCTAAAATTGGATTTTGGGAGTGCAAACTTCCATTTAGGGGTTTGTCCAAAGTTTGAGAAATAGTCTGTCCAAAGTCCTTACAATGACCGCACAATTGAACATAAAACACATCAACATTAACAACTGAAATTTGTTACAGACTAAATGAAGAAGAAGCCATGGCAAGTGATCCAAAGTGTTTGTAGCTCTGAAATTTCACTAGGGTGGTGCAGAGTTTCCTTTCTTGTCACATTCCAGGGTAGGAATTGTTACACTCCAGAACCATGGTAGTTGATGAATTATATGGTGATTTCCATGCACTACTCATCTTACTAGGCTTGACGTGTTCCTATGTGAAATTGACCTGGTGTAATAACCACTAGATACTTGTCAAACATGTTTGGTAGTTTTCAAGAGTGAAAGGGTGGGGTCAAAGGGTCATCACAATTGGGATCAAATTCATCAATGGTAGTTTATTTATTTTAATAAAGAAAACAAGGAATTGTGAGGAAGACGATGTCAATGATAAAAAAAAATATTCATGAATTTGTTTTTTAATGTATGGTTGGTAGTTCTCCAGATTCATGATATAGTGGGGGCGAAGGACTTATAATTTGTTCAACTATAACCTCATGATTGTATGTATATAAACAATCAAAATGAAAGAGCAAATTCTTATACCTAGTTGGGTTTTGTACAAGTCGTCTCATGATCCTAACAATATTTTTTATGTCAGTGGGTAATGGTTTTGGTTCTTCAAAGAGAGGAGGAGCACAACAACTTCCTCCACCCCTCACACACTTCTTCTCCCAACTCAATCAAAAAAAAATTACATCACTCCAATGATTCAAGTTTTTCTTTGAAACACACACACAGATAAGGCCATATAATAGTACCCTCTGTGTATTCTGGCATATGAATTGGATACTAGATAGATATGGTTGGTAAGTAGGTAGGTAGTCCTCTGGCATATGAATTGGATATTACATGGATATGGTTGGTAGGTAGGTAGTCCTCAAGAGTGATCCTCTACAGACCAGAGTCACCCATTCTAACATCATGTAACTGAATCTGGATGATTCATTTCAATTGGATTTAACTCACTCATTTGGGTGCATCCATCCTCACCTGCATGTCCATGAAAAATACAAAAGAGAGCAAATGCAACTGCACAAGTCACAGACTATCTCAATGTGTGCCTCTCTATGAGTCTTTTGTTTGATTGGCAAGATATCACCAAAAAGAGAAAAAAAAGCTTAAAAATTTCGAAAGTGATGTGATTTTTAAGCATGTTTCAATCACCTGAAGTGGCAAAGAAAAATAGTAAAAATTTGCCAAATTTTTATGTTTGGTAGTAATTAGTGTGATTAAATATTTGTGCTTCATAGATAGTGTACAGTCAGATTGGTTCAATCTTCTTTGGGTGATTGCCACTTTCACTAGATCTTCAAATGAATGATTGTTTCTTTTGCTGCATCAGAAAATTCCTGAAGATAACATTACCCTTTATGCCAAGGATTGGTTACCTTTTTCATGGTTTCTATTTTTTCATGTTATGAATAAAATTATGTTTGGATTTTTATTTTATTTTTTATTTTTTTCATATTTCGTGTTCTTGTTCAAAATCATAATTTGTAGCAAGGTTGAACTCATGAGTTCGTAATTGTCAATTGAGCAAGATTCTGGCCTTTGACCTACGGGTTATTAGGGTCAATCGCACTCTTTCAAACTGCATGCAACAGGATCATGAGGTCTAATAAATAGTTTACAAAGTGCTTATGGATTATGGCAGAATCCCTCCCAAACACCAATTGCACCCAACAGAATGTTATTGAATTTCCAATGGGACAACGTATGGATGCGTTTGAAGGGCTCTCAATTTTCATGGTCACAAGCCCTTATTCTAGTGTAGGAGGTTGTACTAACCAGTCTTTTCATGAGTCAATTTGGGATGTGGAAATAAAGTGATTATACTCTTAACACCTCTTCTTGAAAAATAGCTCTTTTTTGTGGGTGTGTGTGATTTGGGGTTTTGGAGTGTCGTGCTTAGAGTTTATAACATATTGAAATGAGGGAGGTAGAAATGGGTACAAGTGTAGATCTCACAAGGGTTGTTGTGAGTATACATGGTCCCATTTGGGAACCAAGTTGTGACAATGTTTGTGATTATTTGGAAGGCATTCAAAATCCCATCCATAAAGTTTAACTGGGTACCTATATATGCCTTTGACTATAGGAGGCCATTTCTCTAATGAAAATGTATGTAAGGAACCACAATTGTTGGAATTTAAATATCCTACCTCATAACCAGTTTTGTGTGAGTATATAGATTTACACATACCTAGTCCTGGTATCTGTAGTATCATGGAGCAGGTATGAATCAGTTTTGGGCAGGTATCAAAATTTTATGATACCTGCCAGGTTTGGTTTTCACAAAGTAATTTACAAAAGGGTCTGGTTCTCCCCCAAAAAAAATTCTAACACCGGGCAAGGGTATCAACATTTTTATTTTTAAAAATAAACTAGTTCTCACAATGCCAGTTCTCAGAAATTTGAGAATAGCCAGTTATCCTTTGTTGATTCTCACCAACCAGGTATTACTTTATATTTTTGATTAAAAATTAAAAATTGAAATTAAATTAAATAGCTATTTAATTGATTTCTTTTTTTAAAGACAGATCTGGCTTTTTGAAAAAAAATCAAAATTAAAGGACCTCAAATTAAGCTTTTTCAAAGATTTCTAAAATAAATCATCATTTAAAATAATTTCTCCAAACATCATTATCATTTGACCTGGCCTACCATTAATAAGAACCTACAACCATATACTAACCCTTCGTTGGATCTCTCATCTCCCAAGGCAAATTAGACATGACAAGCAAATTTTGATGTGGGTCTAGTGATGAAAATGTCTTTTTATTAGCCCTAATTAAATTAGATTGACTTAACATCGTACCTCCAAAGTTCAAACCCATGGTCCATGAATGATTAACAAGATCCAGTAAATAAAATGTTGTTCCATTCTGCATAAAAACATAATTAAGTTTTGATGTTCATAATTATTTTCTCATTACTTGTATTAATTTTTTATGGTTATTAAACCCTAAGACCCTAACCTAGGTAAGGGGTCAAACCTTACCCAGTCAAAAAAAATTGGTTTTTTCTTTTCTTAAAACTAGTTCTCACATCCGGTTTTCACAAAAGTGAGAACTAGTAGTTCAATTTTCAATTAGGGTATCATTCATGGTGATACCTTGAAAGGATTAGACTAGGATGCCCAAATAATACCCATGTGATGCCTAAAAATATTTATGATACCCACCCAACACTAGTATGAATCTAGCTAATGTGTTCAAGTTTGAACCTTCATCCTTCACATATGCAATAATATTTTGTGTGAATTTGAATTTGGCAAGTAAGGGCTTTACAATTTTGCTAAAGCAACAATCGTAGTGTTGAGTGTTTCAAAAAAACCAACATTAACATGCTTAAGAACCCATGCATCATCAGAGAAGTTCACAACCAAAAACAAAAGTGTCAAATCCACTTCAATTCGTTCACAAATCAAAACTGACACTAGTTGTAACATAAGTAGAGAAGGCATGATATACACATGTATCCATAATCTTCTATAGCATGGAAAGAATATGTTCTTCCATTAATTGCCTTCAACTTGGAAATCAAATTTTGTTTCTTTGCACATAACAAGACTCTAGAGCCATGATGACTCAACACTAGATAAGGATTCATAGCCCTTGGCAATGTACAAAACCAAATCTTCAGTGAACTTTAGTTGTGCATGATCACCTTTTCGTAACCAATGCCTCTTCCAAAAAAAATCAATTATTGATGGTGTGATGGTCTTCCTCTTCTTACACTTCTACCAACCTCCATCATCCCCATCTTCAACCTCTTTCACACATACCTTGTATTTTGTTGGTTCAATAATATGTTCATGCACCAAGTGTTTTTCACTACAACAAAAGAGGGGTATATTGCGATCCAAATATCATCGCAAACAACAAAGAAAAAAGTTTCTGAAAACCCACAGTTGCGAACCACAATTTCTCGCAAACTCTTAAGCTGTTACGAAACCA
>Ga0209208_10003387_pt1 | contig 22835 bp, 15 predicted proteins | sample S1TSphfallax_3_FD_187694 | JGI IMG/M metagenome (GOLD analysis project Ga0209208, IMG submission 187694) | Host-associated microbial communities from peat moss isolated from Minnesota, USA - S1T2_Fd - Sphagnum fallax MG (SPAdes) (version 2) | ecosystem: Host-associated > Plants > Peat moss >...
GGGGGGGGGGGGGGTCGATGAAATAACATGAAATCTGTAAATGCAGCTGACAAATTGAACATCAAAAAATATATAAGTAAAGGTGAATGTAAAAGATGGGAGGCAAGGATTTGGTTCCTCCAGCCTCACAGATCTACAGTGGAAGTGGCTCCTTGATAATCAAGGATGGAGGAGTGCTTGCGATTGCACGTCAATGACTCATACGAATTTGACGATGCCATCATTTTTTAAATCCTTTTTCGCTTTGGCAGGCACTTTTTTACGTGGGCCTTTCGGCGGAAATTCGCACCAAAAAAACAATCGCGTTCAGGGTGCAAGTTCTCTTGAGTCTGAGCTATTTGCCTTTTTCAGAAGGAGAAACGTACGGGCGACAAGTGCCGTTGTCGTCTCTTGCAGGGGCACGAGAGAACCTGACGAGATCCAATCTTGTCAGAGACATGAAAAAACCTGACAAATTCGTGAAAGGTCAGTTGTTTAACTTGCAAAGAACCTGACAACAATCAGTTTCACATATTTGGATTCTCCAGGTTGTTGCTTAGTGGCAAGCGGCAAGCCATATTGGCTTGCCAGGGATTCTCAAGACTTATTCACAGAAAGTAAGTGTAAGTTAACACCTAGGGTTAGGGTGGGGGAGTGTGCCCAATGAGGGGTCCAGGTGAAGTGTAGGAACGTAGCCATGCAACAATAATTATAGGGTAATGTCCTTGGAGTCGGCCGTTCCGGATCCAGGTGTTCCCCTTGGAAGATCTGAGGTGTGCTTAGTTCCGGAATGCCCTGCTTTGGGGGCATTACCCAGCATGCAAACATTTTTTTTGGCCTAGGCTAATGGCAGTGGCAGAGATTGAACAAGGAAGAAAAACAAAAAACACCTCCCCCCAGCACCCCCTCCCCAGAAAGAAAAAACCAGGGCCCATCATGAGTGCATGCCTTCCCATTGGCTGCATGAAATTCCTATTTCCAAAACTGTTTGTCACCATCTTAGGCCCGGGGCTAACGGCTGGGTCAGTGATTTGTGGTGTATTAGACTGCAAAACCAAGTAGTTAAAACTTACGTCAAAAAGTTTGGGCACTCTGCTCTGCTACTGCTATAAGTTCAAATACATTGTGTAGATAAAATATCTATAGAGTTATGATTTGCAATCTCAAGTGAGGAGAAAAATCATTGTATATAGGGTAGAACGGCCCATGAGCAATCACTTAAGTGCTCAGGGCAGGCTGGATCCAAGGGGAGGGCTCCGTTGTTTCTGTGGCCCCAACACAACTTGAACCCCTGCTATTGGCGCATCTGACACACTAAAAATCGTCAAAAACGAATTAAAATTTAAAAAGATATGACCCTGCAAAGTAGAGAGGGTCAAGAATTCAAACAAACAAACCACCGAACCCTACAAAGCCTAAACCCGGTCGCCCAAAAACATGTTGCTATGTTGCTATTTGAGTTAAAAGATGATTTGTAGAACTGAAGGTGGTGCTCCTGTAGCACTTTAAATAGTTTTAAATGAACAAGAAATGAGAAAGTTAAAAGCTTTGAAAGTAAGAGGGGTTCAAAGAGAAGAAAAAAGGAGCTTGAAGGGTCCCATAATATTTTAAACCACTCAAAATGAAGCACATATGATGAAGATCTAAAGAAATGATTGGTGATAGGGTAGTGATCAGTGATGAGCAGTGCTACCCTAGCTTCAAGGGCTCCATAATTTCAAGCTTTTGCTGCCCTGCACCAAAACCAAAATTTGCTTTTTCCCCACTCTAAACAATTTCCATCCATTTCAGCTTTTTTTTTGGTGACACATGCAATACTAAGTATTCAACGAGTGTGATCCCATGTCAAAGGTTCTCTTCTGGTTTTTTCATATACGACAAGGTTTCCTAATTAGGCAATTAGAGGTCTCGTCTGGAGGCCACCAGGTCAAGGTGACAATTTCCCAAAGGGCCTAATTAGGAAACCCTCTCTGGTGTAAAGAACCAGGACAGTTATTTTCTCTTTCACCTCTTCTTTCCGGCGTCTTTTTGGTTTCTTTTTGCGCGTCTTTTCCAGTTTGCAGAGATTTTACACTGTTTCAGTTGGACATACAGTTGTCATTCACTTTGAATTTTAATTTTGCAAAGTCCCTTCTCATTTGATCAATGATTTTGAAATAAATAAATTACAATTTGTTTTCAAATTTTCATTTCAAATTTTCAGGAAATCTGTTTTTGAATTTCTATTTCAAGAGTACAACATTTTTGAATTTTTAAAAAGAAGTGAAGGGGGAAAAAGTTGAAAAGAAAAAGATAAAAAATGGAAATCAGGTGAAGTAAAAGGTCGAAAAAGATAAAGAATTTTGTTTTTGAAAAGATGAAAAAATGAAACTGTAACTTATAGATTTAGAAAGGCCCACTAAAGGCTTACTCGGCCTCCCAAAATCTGACAAATCTGGTCAGATTGAGGCAGGGGATCGTCCTAAATTTACACTTAAGAAACCGTCCGGTTCTTTACCTGGGAAAGGAATTGATTATTTTAGCACTTGTGGTTGGAGAGTTGGTACCTAGAATCTGAAGTCAAATGCCACAGCTGTATGATTTTGAATATGGTGGCTTCTTGTGTGCAAAAACTATGTTCCAAAAAAGGGCTAAGATAAACGATCCAAACAATATAACTACAACAGCAAACAGATGTCCCTACGAAAAACTAGCACATCCACTTAAGTACCTCTGAAATGATGTCCAAAATAAACAACTCACCAAATGTTGATTGGCGTCAGTTCAATGTGCATTGTGTACATAGTACTAGCATGATTTGGTTTACAAAAACTGACTTGTTGGATATTTAGGTAGCATTTTATCAATGCAATGGAATGGTGATGATATGTGCAAAACAAAGTTGTGAAACAATGGCCATGTTTAGCCTAGGTTTCAGGATAATCACCTGTAGTCTGGATGTCAGCCTAATTAAGTACCTATTTCCCCAGGAAATTCTAAATAGGTCAGATTAAAGCTTTGTGGTTGCCCATTTGTAGCTGGTAAGATGTCCTTTTTGGTTTGGGTCGAGGGAATACGGTGGTGAATACTTTCTTGTAAGGGGGCCAAATATCCTACCAGTTATTGATTTTACCAGGCTACTAATTTAAGGAAAAGTTTCAAGCCTGGTTTTGTTTGATAAGAGAGAGTAGGGTGGAAAAGAACTGCCTGAAGGTCTGTTAATTAGCAGCCCAAGAAAAGTTATAAACTTTTCATATTCTTTCAATTTCCAGTGTATGATCACATACAAATGCAATCATCTGATTTGGAAAACAAAGAAAGGAGCCCCAAAACCTGAATTCATTGACAAATGAAACTGAAAATGGAAGCTGTTCTTTGCTATATTGTAACTTGTGAGCAGCTGGCTAATGATGCACATTGCAAGTTACATTTTTTTAATTTGTTTTTCCTATTGGCACAAAAAGCGCTAAGAACTCCCACTGCTAAACAAAAGGGGAGAGAGGAAACTTTCCTAGAAGCCCCAGAAGTCACCCACCTAATCAATCAACCAGGGAGGAAGCCTTACCAGCTAGTAATTCTAATACAAGAAAAATGACAGCACCATCTAACGTTTCAGAATCTCTTCAGCAGTTTCTTCTCTAGTACAAGTTCCACCAGCAAGATATTGTGGGCTTGTGGGTATTTGCTTGTGGCCAATACCCACAAGCCAACATAGTCCACAGAGGAATGCTTCAAAAGCTGGATGTGTATAGAATAATAAAATTTAGGCGACAAACCAATAGGCCCATTTGTACCTATGTAAAATGAGCTGTTGGATGGCACCAGTTACAAGTTACCACCAACAGGGTTTTTTACATGAGGTGGTGTTGGCACCTTAAGTGGAATTGTAACATCATGCCAAAACATCCTCCATCAAACCATTATTGAACAATGGGTGGCAAGGTTGCCGCCAGCAACTCCAATTAGGCTTCTACATTATAACCTTTTTTTCTTACTTGGCCTTCAAAAATGAATGCAAATGTAGTTGAATTGTGAAGTATTGGTTCAGATGCCTACCCTTTTGCCCAGAGAAGGAAGAACAAGCCTATGTAACAAACATGAACTTTGTGGGACTGCCTCAATCGATTATCCACCATCAACTGATGAAAGCATGGAAAATATGGTCCATTGGATCCTTTCGCCAAAATGTACTTGTCACTAGAAGAGGTCGGTCAGGTGGCTTTGTGACACCAAACAGGAGATAGAGGTGTCTTTTGCCATAGTGCTATAAATTAATGCCCCTCCAAGACATATATGCAATCTAAACATCAGTGTTTTCCTTTATGGCAAATTATTGCCAGATTTTTACTTTTTCAAAGGGACAGGTACTAGTCGAAAGGGTAATTTTTGTAAAACCCCAGAACACATTTGAAAGTGACTACGATAGACTAGAATGCTTGGGGATCGCAGGCGATTCCAGCATGGAATCGCCAAGACCTATATGAAAGTTGCCAAACTGTGTGTATGAGAGTCATTGGTGTTGTCAAATTATCACATCTAGGCCATCCAAAGGGCATTCACAACACCATTTATTGAAATTTACATTGGTTCTGATTGGTAAGGTGACTGATTCATCTCTTTTGGAAGATTTTGTTGTTTTTTTACGATCTTGAGTCAATCCAATTGATTACAGGTCGGCAGTAGTAAAGGACGAAGGTATTTATGAGTTGCAACTTTCAAGGGTTAACATTTTGCACAAAGTGCTAAACACCCCCTAACGAACTCTGTTCAGCGCTGGTTTTGCTTGTCTTTTTGCACACCATGCAGCAACCTGTTTTTCAATGTTCTTCAGTTCTTCAATAGCCAAATTGTTTTGTATTGCAGGTGCAGGTATTGAACCCACAACCTACCCACAACTTCCCCTACAAGAAATGTTTTATTAACCACTGGCACACCATCAGACACTAAGTGAGGAGATTTAGTTTTCAAGTTTATTCCAAAAACAAAGTCAAAAAGGACAAAAATTTAAAAACCCTGCGGCAGAACAACGCAGTTCTTCGCTGCGCTGCACTGTCAAGCTCAAAAGTAGTGCCAGACAGAGCTCATTAGGGGGGGTATTTAGGGCCTTGCACATTTTGCAACCTTCCATGAATTGTTTTCTTGTTGTTTTCCCAATTGTATTTATAAATGAATTCATTTGCAACTTTTCATATTGTGTCTTTGTGCATCCTCTTTTTGTGCATGAATGAATTTGTGAGTGAATATATCTTCGGGTCACATTTCAATGTGTTGATTGGTTTGAACATCTCCATTGTTGAGTCTAAACATATGCCTAGAGTTAATGTGTGTCAAGTCTGTCTACAACTTTGTGTTGATCACTGTGTCAAATCTAAGCATTTGTTAAAAGTTGGTGTGCATAAAGTTTGTTTGCAATTTTTGACAATTGGTGTGCATCAAGTCTATTTGCGTCAAGTTTATGTGTGTTCAGTCTATTTGTGTGGATTTATTTGTGTTGATTTTGCTTGATTTAGTTTGTTTGGGGTAGCCAATTAAGGTCAATCTATTTGTATGTTTATATTATGAATTTAATTTGTTCATATGTCTACATTGTGAGTTTTGTGAGTTTGTTGTTGTAAGTTTGTTTGCATTTAAAATCAAGGTTGTCTCGCATTTTACTATTGAGTTGAATCTTTCAAAATGCAAGTTCAATTTATTTTTTCAAGTAGGAACCATACTATGGGCGGTCTTCTTATCATGTTGGATTTTAGTCTAACTTCTTCATCTCATTGTCCTCTTCCATTTTCCCTGAATCCCTTTTATTCTCCTTTCAATTTTGAGTGTTTCGAATATAAATTTAAAGCATGATGAACATGTAATGTCCCTGAATGAACTTTCTCCCACCCTTAAAGCAAATTTGCTCACTGTCCCATTCAAGCCAAAAATCAAGTGCAAGATTTGTAATGAGGTGGAAAGGAAAGATAAATTGCTTGTTCCTAAGTGGGATTCTTTTTGTAAGCGTGCTAGTTGTAAGAAAATTAACAAGAACATTGGAACTTATGTGAAGAAAAGGGATTGTTATTACTCCAAAATTTGTCTAGACATACCAAGAACCAAAAATTGATTGCTTCCCATAGTCATGAAAGTGTTGTTGCCCAAGTTGCAACTAGGATGGTAAGAAAGAAAGCAAGAAAGGTTGTGAAATTTTCCACAATATTGCATTTGTTGCTAGAATATCCTATGCTAGAATATGAGGCAATGAAGCCTTTATTTGAATTGATGGCAATCCCTAAAAATAATAATAAAACATTGGATTGATAATTTTGGTTGGACAATGACAAAATTCATGCATCAAGAGGTTATGACAACAACTAAGGTGATAGTGGGGGTTATTATTTATGTGGCTTTTAGTTGTGATGAATCTCTTAGAATGGATAACCAATCTTGATTATTTATCCATTATTATGTAATGTAAAATTCAATAAGGATTCCAATTCTCATTTCTTTGGACCAAGTGGTTGAAGAATCAAGGAATGATAATTTGACTGAGGTGATTATGGAGGCTTTTATAATAAGTGGTGGTTTTCAAAGAGACCAAATTGCCCAAAAACTCATATATGATTTGGGAAAAATGGTGTTAATGTATTTCAAGACAACAAGAATGGTGTTACAAAACAAATTTGCAACAATTATGCTCCTCATTTTATAGGGGTCCATTGTATGGCCCACTGGAGTAATTTGGTAATACAAACCTTGGTAGGATTGCTTTTGGTGACTTGCCTTGAGAATTTGCTACAAATATTACATTCTTATTTTGCCCATTCACCTAAAGGGCATTTGGAGTTCACAAAACTTGTGCAACTCATGTCCACAAAAGGGAATTCCAAAATGTGAAAACAAGATGGATATCAATGTTGAACCCCGCAAAGAAGGTGATGGCAACATGTAAAATTATGTTGGTGAAAATGGCCTTGGACATCCTTACAAACTAACAAGCCAAGTTGAATTATGAAAACTTGTGTGACTTGTAGATTTTGCTTGGACCTACTTACATCCTATCACTACTAAAATTTATGCATGCTTTCATTAAATTTTCACAAATTAGAAATGTTTTTGTATGTAACTCAGTGGCATCTATTAAGGTATGTCAATTTGACATCTACAAGTTGTATTGTTATTAAACCTCCAACTTCACAATGCAAAACTTTTAGGCCTTCAATTCATTATTGGAGTTGAAACATGAAAACATCCAAATGTGGTGGGTACCTAATTTAAATTGTAGAGTTCAACATTTGGCTTTTGAAATAAATGGAAATCATACCTAGGCAATGCATCAAGATTTGAACATTGAATTTTCATCATATGTGATAGAAATAGAATATGTCGTTGTTGTTGAGTCGTTGGTGAAAAACTAGTGCAAAGGTAATACCTTAAAATATTTCCACCTATTTTATTTTATTTTTCAGATCTTTGATATGTTTATTTCATACTCATGCAAAAGCATGATTTGTGTGTGGTTTGGCTAGGGCTAAAAAAATTTTGATTATGGAATTGGAAATTAGGTTTATGGCCCATGGTGTCATCAATGTGAAAAATGTTATGGTATAAGAGCTCTTGAATGCTAGTGATATTGATTGCTAATAAGGTTGGTTCGAACTCACAATGAAATTAAATGCAATAACATGCATGGTATCCCTATTTAACACTAATCTTTTTAACAGAATGTGTTACCTTGTGGCAACATTTCAGATATTATTCTGTAGCTTTTTTGAGTATGTGAAACTAGCCAAATTGGCCATGGTGCAAATAATAGGTAGTGTAGTGGATGAAAGATGTTTATCAACTTTAATTTTTATGAAATGAAAGTTGCACAATATGTTCACTATTCACTTGCCAATTATTGTACACATGTTTGCATAACAATTTTATATTTTGCAAAAAAAATTTATATGTGGAATGTATTGAGTAGTGGAAGACGATATTGTTATGATGGTTAAGTTGCAACACTATGCTTTCTAGAGTTATTGGTTATGTTTTTACAAAGACATGATCTTTCTAGTTTGTGTTTTTCTATCTATTAAATTCAACAGTTGTTTTACAATCCAAACACCTTTATTTCCATGATATTGGCAAATTATACTTGCTTTCCATAGTCTAGTTGCATTGGTTTTTCTTTGCATGAATTTTTAAAGTTGTAATTGTATTAATTTGGTTGATTTTGTAGGTCTCTTGTCTTAGAAATTCCAATTTTAAGGCTTCAATTCCCCCACAAGTGCTTGTGTTTGCCAATGTTGTTGCAAACTTCATATGTTGTTTTTGTTTTTTGTTGAAATACTTTTCATTTTGTGATAATATGAACTTCATAATGATTAATTTTCTAGGTCATTTTTTTTTTGTAACTTTTTTTTATGCATTCAAATGATTGTTCATTAATTGAAAATTATATGGTTTTCCCCAAGTAGTTGCCAAATTTTGACAAAATTATTTCACACCTTGTCATAAAAACTCCAAATGTTATTAAAGAATAGTTCAAAAACTTTAAGTTCATTTCAATGATAACCAATTATTTTCACCTTTAAATTTTGAAAAGGGGCCAAAAAAATCACCTTAACTTAAGCGACAACCACATTGAAATAAAAATGAGTTGCTCAAGCTAGATAAAACTCCTACAATTTGATTTTAGTTAGACTATCACCGCATGCACTTCAAAGGTGACCCCACTAGTTCTTTAGCAAATGAAAATAAATGATTATACACATCTTTGGAGTTGGCGTAAAGGCTTCACTACTATTGTTAAACTTCAATATCTAGTGACACTAAACTAGCTATCTAGGCTATCTATTTAGGCTGTTTAATTAAACTATTGACTATGTAATGGCCATTTCATGTATTAAGGAGCAATGTTTTTTAGTTTTCGACCCTAAATTATAACTAGTTGGTTTTATTTTGATTTAGAAAGAACATGATTTCTTGTAGTTTAAGGTCTATAATGTAAAGTTTTATTCCTTTAGCTAATTAGTTTGAATTTCAAATAATTAGTGTTTAAAGATTTTATCAAATATCTGGTGACTTCATCATAAAGGTATTTAGATTGATGGGTGGGGAAGAACCTCCTTTTACTTTCTCTTTTTCCTTTTCAAAATTGAAGGAGTAGGAAGGTGGGCTGGGAAAGGTGACAACATTATAAGGTGTGAGGAAGGAATCTTTAAGGACAAAAGGAGCTAGAAAAAAGATTTATCACTATCAAGGAGGAAGGCAACATGGCAACTACAAAGAACAAGGAAAAGGAAAAAGATATTAACACTAGAAAGTAGGGTGAGGAGATAGGAAAAGGAAAATCATTTGTCTTGATGGTGGAGACCTTGTGTTTTTTGCAAAAAAATTTGTTTGGCTAATGACATCTTGATTTTGAAAAATGGAAATAAATAAGAGGGGAAGGAGGTTGTGGTTTAAATGTTATGGAAGTGGAAATTAAATTGCTTGAAATAGTTGGCAAAGTTGTTGGTTGAATCGTGCAAGTTTGTTTAACTAATTTCTATTGAACCTTTTGGTAAATGTATAATTCAGGAGAAAGAATACAAATAGGGAATATATAGGTATAAAATATAATTAGAGGGTTAGAATTAGCTTAATAAATTAGGTACTTTGGATTTGAAGTTTTAGAAGGACATAAAGGGAGGCAAATGGTTTGATATTCTACTTATATCATACACGTATTTCAGTTGTTATTCATATTATTTTATTTTATTTTAGTATAATTATGGTTTAATCATGTTTTTAATCAAATTTTCATGTATGAAGCAAATGAATTGTTGATTTGAATAAATATTATGTCTAAAATTAAAGTAAGTAAATAATGTGGAATGGACCTTTGGCATTTGACACCTAAGTATTAAGAGTTTGTTTTCATTATGTACATTGCAAAAACCAATCATAATATTGTTGTAAAATTTGAACAATTACTAAATAACTCTAACCCAAAAAAATAGAATTTTTTTGGTATTAAACTATACCACATTTATGTGTTTAGTATTTGTAAGCTAGAATGGACCAATTTTGAGTCCAATTGAATCCACAAAATGATTTCTAATAATGCAATTTATGAGCTAAAATGTAAATTAATATATTTTGTAAATATACTTATTTGTTGCAAAAATCAATGACATTTGGCCATGTAATATAACCTAGGCTAAGATCTTTTCTGAAATTTTCTTTTTCAATTCCACAAAATCATGACATGAAGGATTGTGCCATTTAAAAAATAAATTGATATCATTAGAAGTTCATAAAACTTTTATATGATGGTGAAATGGGTTGAATTACAAACCGGGGTTTTTAATTTTGGAGGGTCCATGCATATTATCTCACTATAAATCATTATTATAGTGAGTCCATTTCCAACTTCTATAAGGGCTATAATTACACAACAACTTGTCTATGATAAAAAAATCCCTCATTTGATGTAAGATTTTTGGTTTCAAATGATTCCACATTTGTATCACATTAAATTTATGCATAAGAACCACATGATTGAGTCCTTTTTCGTTAATTTGTTTTTCTTGACATGAGACACATCTTAATCCATATGGGTGAAAAACAAATGACATTGTGACATCCAAAAATTGATATTATAAATTGAAAACACCCTATCAAAGGATATGTGAAATACCTAAGTACCTAGCCTAGCCTAGGCAGGTAGTTGGGCTAAAGCTAGGTGGGTAGCACCTTTTTACAACTAAAATCTTATTTTATTTTGAGTTCAATTTTTAAGGTCAAATATATTTTAATTAGTTCATTCCAAATGGCATTGTTTTCATTAATGTTTCTTGTGATAGCTACTTCTATAGTTTACAAAGTTGAAAAAGAAGACAAAAGATATGGGATAAATTTTCTAATTGCAACTTAGTTAGCATACCTACCTACCCACCTACGATTCTAATAGGATCCACACTTGCCCACTTAGACTTGCACTTTTTCATTTTTTTTTCAAAAAATATTCTTGAAATCTTTTCAATACATCATTTTAAAAAGTTTTTATAATATTATTTCAAAGTTTATATTAAAATTTTGCAAAACTATGTCACTTTTAAAAAATTCAAATTGTGTTTTTTTGTGTTTTTATTGGTCAATTATTGCCTTAAAACCTTGGTAGCATAACATTAGATTTTTATTTATTTATATTCATTAGACTAGTTTAAAAGTTTTAGGATATGTATATCATTAACCCATGTGGGAAAATTTAAATGTTCTACCCATTTTTTTAGGTTTATGGATGGGGATGTAGGAGGAATCAACATTGCATTTTGAATGTGTTAAAAACTAATAGAGGCGCAAATGAAAATTGTAGTTCAGCATCATCTAATAAAATTCATTAAATCATATTTGGATCCATAAGTCATCTTGAATGTACACTTAACTAGTTACATATTCAAGATGACTATATGAGACTTAATTTCCAACTTGATTGGTAGAAATGAAATTTAATTCCTACATAATTATTCCACACTACTATAATAATATATTTTCACTTCACATGCATACATTCACTATTTCCACCTTGATTTTCAACCCACTTAACATTGCCATTCATTAAAACACCAGAGTCATGGTTGTTTCATATAATTAAAATTTTCACTTCAAAATACATTGTAAAAAACTTCAGAAACAACATTACATTTGATACTACAGAAAATTCACACAATGATATGAACATAAAATTAATTGCAGAAATATGTGCTTCTCTATATTACTGAAAATATGAATCAAAATTATAACAAAATTCCATGTTTTGTTGAAATGAAATCAAATGTTGAGTGACATCAATTCACATCACCAAGGTTCATCAACAAGAATTTAAAATTCAAACTAACAATGCTCCATGAATAGTCCCTGTCCTAAATGCCATGTTCATCCAAATCATGTAATCATCCTACCCCTTGAACATTGATTGAAGTGGAATTCTTTGAAAAACATTCAAAAGGAAGATGTAAAATGTTCGAGTTTAGCAATTTATTTACACTAAAAAGGGAATTATACTTGACATTTGACCAAAATAGTCCCAATTGGGAAAAGGAGTTATAATCACATAATTTTTCAATAGTCATGTAAAATGTTGGAATTTTAAGATTTCAACTAAGTTTAGTTCAAGAGGGTTTCAAGTTAAATATTTTGATTTGAATAAAAAGCATTTGGTTGTTGAATGGAAAATTCCCACCATTGAAAGTGCAAGTCTATGAGTTATGGGCACCTTTCAAATTTTCATATTTTGAAAGGATTTGATTAAGCTACCATGTTTCATTTATTGTAAAACATTTAAGATATATAGAAGGCATGCATGTGATTTTGGTGAAAAAGAAAATTACACTTGCATTTGAGATGAAAGAAACACAAATGGTCAAAGATGTGCATCTACATGTTTTGTGATATTTTTTGGGCACCTTAACTCTTTCTAGCCCTTCCCACATTCCATGACACATGTAGCATGTAGCCTACATGTTGTGAATTGTGATTTACACATGTTTAAATTTTTGATAAAATATGCCTTGTGTTGTACAATGGTTAAAGGCCATCACTGGGGAATTCCCAAAATAAGTGACCTTGGATGAAAAAGTATGCCTTCACATTAAGGTGAAGCTTACAAAATCTGCAACTTCTCAAAACCTCTCACTAGTCAAAACCCCTTTGCTTGGCCCAAGGGCAATGGTTTAAAAATATGACCCCTATTTTCTACCACAAAGGTTCAAGTTCAACCCATTGATGAATGAGTGAAAGCCTTATTATGTCCTTTGCCATTAGGCTTAACTTTGAGGTATTGTCAACTTGTTAAATGGTTATGCTACTATGTTCTTTCTAAACAAATCTAGGAAAAAAACCCTTAACCTTTTACACAAACCTACTTGACGATCTTGTCAATTTCAAATACTACTAAAAAACAAGAATCAAAGGTTTTGTTAATAAAATTAAACAACAATAATTTAAACCATTGGAGTTATATATAAAGTTGACCAAACTCAAGAGTGGAATCTTGAATTCGATCAAAATTCAAGGACAATATCAAATGACATGATGGAATTTTCCATATGCAAAGAAATGCAAGAGGAAACTCAAAAATTGTCACAAACTTAAGATTGATTAAGTTTCATCCACCATTGTGTGTTTTGGGAGTTGTGAACGTTTTGTGTTGCCATGTTAATTAGGGTTTTCCAGTTTGGAAGAATTGGATTTGGAAGTAGGAGAAACTACAAATTTGGAGGTTTCCAAATGAAATTTTGTTGTAGAAAAGGGGTGAAATTTGCAGTTTTGGCAAATTTTGGATGAGGCAAACTAATGCTTTGTAACAAGTTTGGAGGAGGTACAAGGTTTGAGCTTTTAAAGGAATTTTTTTTTGTTGTTTCAATGTGGAAATAGGAGTTATGGTTTTGGAGGTTTAGGGTTATAAATTATTTTTGTACTACAGATGAATCAAACTTTGTGGTTTGGAGGTTTTTAAAGATGAATTTCTTTTGTAAGAGAAAGGGACGAGACTTTGCAGTTTTGGAGGTGTCTTGAACTTGAAATTTTGTTTACAGGAAAAGGATGAAATAAAAGGCAGTAGAGTTTTGATGTGTGTGCATGTGTGCTTTTTTTGGTTTCAATTTGGTTGAAGTTGATTTTGTTGCAAGAGAGAGGATGAAATTTTGTTGCAAGAAAGAAAATGTTGGAAGAGAAAAGCCATGTTGTCCTCCTCAATTCTCTTGGTTTCAGTTTAATTCAAGCTTATTTGAAAATGGGAGGAGAAAATTTGTTGGAGGAAAAAGCACAAAATTTTGTTGTGATTTTGAAATCTATCATGTCATATGAGCCTTTAGGGTCCCCCAGATCACTGATGATAAAGGGCACAGGCCTCTGTCCCCAACGAACTCTTAATTTTACCATGGTATAAGTTTAGGTGCTGGTTGACACCAGTGTTGGGCAAATACCTGGTTTGGAGGGGGAAAACGAATGCATCAGGTGCTGATTAATAATAACCAACCTGGCCCTGGGTTCATTTTTTGGAAGTAGTTCCGAAACCGAAACCAGACTTTATATGTTTTAAGGAGGAGTTCCACCCAGAACTGGATTCAAGGTTCCACTTAGGTATGGGAACTGAAAGCAAAACTGAAACTGATTTTTGGAAAGAACTTACAAAAAAACACTAGAACCAGGTGCTAAGGGGAGGTTAACAGGAAGTTAACCACTGGTTCCAGTCCAGGTTACCTGCAATAGGAACAGTACTAATTTATTTTTTAGAGTGGGAACTGGAGGTTCTTCAGAAAAGTAAAGAGCTGCCCAACACTGGTTCACATCCAAGGGTGAGCCCTGCTCTGAAATACATGATTCATGTCCATTTCAGGTTTGGGATGTGGAGTCTGGATGAATGGTGGAATCCAGAGGGTCTGCCTGTAGAATCTGAACTGAGATAGTAAACTTTGAATATTCAAAACAAATTCTACAGCATACCAACTGGCTTGATGGCAACGATTCCCCTGAATATTGGATCTACCTGATAGCAATAACTTCTACGATGAGCATTGAGCACGCTGTCAACTGGGATGCTCCAAACCCCGAGTAGGATTGAAATCAGGCCACATGGGATGCTTTAATGCAATGACACATTATGTCATGCCAGTAACCACGGCCTGAAGACTACGTGCGGAACAGGCCTGGGAAACCTGCACTAAACCATTTTGATGCTAAATATAGTTCATTCTCTGGCATCTATTTCACGCTTATCATTCACCTCGTCTGACATGTATGAAGTGAGTCCCGATATTCAACATCTAGATTCAATCAGTTATTAGGAGTTCCGGTACAGGAATGAAAAAGTCCGGAAATTGTGGAAATGGGTGGAACTTTTTTTTTAAATCTTGTAAGTGAAGAATGTATTTGCATTAACCCAGCTCTTTCAAAATATGGAGGTAGCCATGGATGTTGGGACCTCACGTTTAACCAGTGGCAAGGAGAGTACCCACATGGTTTGGGCGAAGCTTTTGCAGCTAGTACCTATAGTTATGACTTATGACTAATAAAGATGACCAAATAGAGAAGTATGCAGTTGGGCCTCCACCTTCACAACTTACAACTTACAAGACAACCTGGCTTGTGAGCATCCTGATTTTCAGGAAAGTTTTTGTGCGGTATACTGTATCATTTATGTCGATGACAGTCCCAAATGGAGAAAAATTCAAGCACTACTTAATGTGAGATGTGGGTCCTGTTATTCTACTAATAGTGAGGCATCTGGCAACTAATAAATCGACAACATTCCCTGTGCGCATCCTAATATTTTGGAAACTCAAATGGCATTGGGTTGGCAAGACTCAAGAGTCAAGACCCTACCTAAGCCTACTAATTATGGGACGCTACAACGAGCACTAGTTTCCAAAATATACTGTCATCATGCTTGCATTGCATGCCAGTCTCCAAGAGTGTTCTCGTTCAGTGTTGATTTTTGACAGGCTTGTACGTCTTTTTTGTGACATGCTAACTTTTTTTTGACTTTCACTGTGATAGACAGTTTTCAAAAATTGCCTTTCAAATGACAAGTTCACAAGCTTTTCTCATTTCACATAAGTTTCATCCAGAAGATACAATTTTAGTTTAAAACTTTGGCAATTACACCTTGGTAAGAATCTTACAATTTTACAAGTTTTGTCACACCTCAAAGATTGCCCTCCATTTCATTTTGCCCATCTCAACATTATTTGTATAATGAAACTCTCATCAAGGCATCTCAAGTATCCAACTTCAGGGAAGCTTGCAAGTTACTCTTGACTATTGCATTCTGTTTGGAAAAGCCCCTTTCACAAATAGCAATAGCAATACTTGTAGAAATAACAAGTATTTTTTGCCAAAGTTGCATGAGGAGTTGCCAATCAACAAACCACTCATTAATGTTTCCACAACACTTCCAGGCCTCAAGTAGTGACTTGTTTTCACATCCTTGCCTTAAGGTCTCCACAAATTCAATCAATTCGCCTATGCTTGCATCCCTTTGAGCCTCTAAAAACTTGAATTTGGATGCCAACCTTGCCAACCGTTGCTCACACACATTGATACATGTCTCTTCCTTGGTTGGATAATACTTGGGACTAAAAAAATTACATGCATTAAACATAGGAAGGTCCGAAAATCTTTTATTAAGACTATCCTTAACTGCTTGCATATAGTCAACCCCCATGCTCATGCATTTTTCCAAACTGTCATCTTTATCAAAAATCATTTCATAGGCGCATGGGCTGATATGTACTTTCAAGGCCATTTGTTGTTCCCCCATCTTAAAAGACCCATCCTCTTGATAAAAAAAGGTTTTAAATGTTTTGTCAATCAACCAAAATTTGAACCTGGCAACATTAGAAATGTCTCCTCAAAATGGAAATGGAAGCATCTAGAGTACACCCAATTGCTGAAATAAAATATCAGCCATGTCATATTGGAAATTTTTGTTCAATTTATTCAATTCCATTAGGACATCAACAACAAGATGGAACATGAATTGAAATAGAAAGGTGGTAACTTCTTGATACCAATAGGGTTTTAATACTTGAAAGGCATCAAGTATAGTTGGCATGTAGTATAAACTTCTTTCCAAAACTTGACCTCGAAAAAACCAATGGACTAAATGAAATTGTAGGATGGTTAATGATAACAAGTCAAATGAATCCATGAAGCTTTTTAATTCCTTTGGCCAATTGCAACTCCTTCTTACACAACTATAAACCTTGTTTGCAAAATCATCCAAAATCATCAACTTCCGTACAGCTTTAAATGCATCACCTATTGTCAAAGCCTCCCAATGAGCTACACAATGTGTGTTACCAATGTTGGAACTTTTTCTCAAAACTAGGTGGACAACCTTTGATGGCATCCTATCATAGAAGTTGGCCCATTAATGGTAAAGGCTACCAATTTTGATAAATCCCAAACTAATTCTTCCAATAAAAAAAACAAGGCAACAAACATATTTTTTCCTATGGTATCTTTGATAGCCAACAACTCCATGAAAGATGTCATTTGATAGCCCCTCCCTTGAGAACCCAAATAACATCAATAAACTATCAAGTGTTGTTCCATGGTTTGATCAGTTGATTCATCAGCCATGAGTTGACGCACTCCCAAGTCCCGGGTTGAACCCACTTGAGGGTTCAACTATGTAGAGTTGCGGAAAGTTGGGATTTGGAAGGCACTCTTGACTTCCAGCACTAGAAAGGGGTAAAGGGGCGTGCTAGAAGTCCCGGGATTAAACTAGGAAAAGGGACTAGATTATCAAGCTTAAATCTGCATCCAAAACCAACCGCCAAAGGGTTAGTTCATCTTCGGGAACACCCTTGGGTGTTGGGACAAGCCACGGGCACTTTGACACACAAGACTCACCACGGCCCGGATTCGGGGGAAGCCACCACCTTCCCCCATATAGTATTCTCTGCAACGCTCCGCGGGGGCTACATCCAAATGGCTCTTTTTCCCGGGACTCCCAAGTTGGAGTCCCGAAATTGTCCCAAAACTGTCCTGATTGGAGTCCCGAGACTTTGAGCGCTCATAACTCCCGACTACAGAGTCTGATCGCGACAAGGTATAAACCAAAGTTGTAGCCCTCGTCGAGATCTTTCCAACGCCATGTCGCACTCTCAATTCGGAGGTCGGGAAGAGGTCGATTCCCGACTTTTAGTGGTCGTGCCAATTTGACTCCCGGCCTTTCTTTTGCCCATAACTTGGGCTACAAATGTCCAAATGGCCAATGCGAGGCCATTTTCGATATTTCGTTTCAAGACCTTTCCAATGACACTAAGAACACCCCAATGCGAGGTGTTTTGGGCCTTGTTGTCGAACTCTAAACATTCGGGAATCTTGGAGGACTCCAAGTCCCCAACTTTGGGAGTGTTGGGCTTCACCCCCACACTTGGCCAAAGTGGGGTTGCGACATGAGTACACACAATATATAGAAGCATTTTCAATATGTTTTTGAGATGCTCATACAATGCCCACAAAAACTCAAGAGCAAATGATCTCAATGTATAAGCTCCATACTCATCATTAACAGGTGTAAGAAGAGTGTCCAAAGCCCTTAAAAATTCACATTCATTTTCTTAACTCAAGATGGAACAATCCTAAATTATGGTGAAAAAAAACCCTTCATGCAAATAATGATTTTGGTATGTTCTTCTTCAAGAGTATGTTGAACATGTTTAGACATAGGAACCATATCAAATGATGAAAAATGTGTAATTTCCCATTTAGCTATTGTAGTTTGGTGTTCATTATTTTTTTCATGGTCAGCAACACATGATTTTTGCATCTTTTTACAACTTCCCCTAGAACCCCATGGGGATTTGAAATGAAATTGCACACAAGTAACACATTTCATGAAACCAGTATTTGATGGCCCACCTTCAAGTTTCAAATGGATCAACCATTTCTTGCTTATTTTCCATGATGTTTTGAATGTTCCTTTGACGAGTAGAAAAGGCTTTGAGTTGTGCATTTCCTTTCGATTTGAAAAAATGTTCTATGTTTAAATTTTCACTTTGTGGAAAGAATTGATCATCATGTGGAAGCTATATTTGTGTCTTCATTTATTACTAAGTATTATAAGACATTGTTGTTTCATTATGTCAAGCATTAGAATGTCAAAATGATGAATACATTATATAACATCTACATAATTACATCGTAGCAATAATTTTCTTTTTGGTATGAGTTGTGCCCACATGGGCACCATGGTCCATAACAATAGTCTAAAACAACCACCTACAATTCGTTAGTTATGCTTTGAGATGAGGTTTGAGGTGCAAATTGCATCAAATTACAAATTAGTTTTCATTATATTTTTATTGTTAAAGGCAATATTTATATTGATATTACTATGACAAATTTTTCAAAACTTGTTAAATCATTAAAGAAATATTTTGTGGGGATCATCACCACTAATGTTAAATAACTTGTGGGATGATCGCCACTCATGTTACCATTTCAAAAATGAAAAAAGAAACAACATAATAGATGTTAGGTAAATGATATGAAAATACTTGTTCCTCTATATCATCAAGTTGCCTTTTTGAAATTTTCCCGTTAAATTAAAAGTATGTTGTTGTGGCTTTTATCTTGGTCTTCCCAACCTAGATGAACCCACTTGCCTAGATGAATTTGAATCCATGATGATTTGAATTAAAGTTATTAGATTGCACATTCAAGTACAAGGTGCTTTGATGTTTTCAAGCGTAAGAACTAAGAGCCCAAGAAAGGCAAGTCCAAAAGGAAAATCTTGAGGAATTTTCAAGAGGATTTAAGGTGGGTCACTAGGTGGTTTGGAGAAAGTGGGCTAAAGGTTGGAGTTACAAGGGTAAGCTTTAGGACTTTGCCAAAATTGTACAGTTGTTCACTATAATAATAAATACAAAGTCAACCCAATTGACAATGGCCACTCCTATTGGTGGAAGGCCCTTATTTTCCTTTCTTTTCATTTGAAAAGCAATTTTGTTCTATGACTTTCAATGTGACATGCAATTTTCTATTTTTTCATTTTTTTGATAAATAAAAATTTTAATTGTCTTTTCTTGCCTTTCATTCACCTTGTGGCATGTGCAAAAATTAGCCTTATTCTCGATCCTAACTTTAGTGAGTTAGGAGTAGGCACAATATTTTGTGTTAGGGTAGGATTTAAGGTGGCTAAGAAATTACATATAGTAAAGGACGTCAGGATGAAATGAAGCTTTCCGTCTGTTTGTCTGTCTGTCTCATCATCCATCCATGGCATGGAGGAAACAATCATGTGGCAATTGATTTCATAGTGTAGCACATCCGCACAAATCTTGGCCAACATGATTTCGCAAAATCTATCCAAATGTTTATGTGATCCAATCCACCTTCAAGGTTTGTTCATACTTTGTTTACACTTAGTGCAACAACAATGTGCAAAGACAAACAACATGTGAACCCAAACTACAAATTAACAAATTTTTTTGGGTTCCAAGTAGTACAACACGCGGGAAGATGTTGTTGTTGGTACAACATCGGGATCTGCAAGTAACGTGTTGTTGCTCATGGCGCTCACAACTTGATCTGCATCAGGTGAGAAAGGGACGAATTTCTAGCCATTGATTGGGTCCTAATTGTTCATATTCACAAAGCCTTCGATGTAATCGAAGGTGTGAAGTTGATCCTCCATCTCAGGAATCAACATCTCCTAGTCTCTTTTGAAAACCTCAAAGTCCGAGTACATAGCTCGAATCCATCTCACCTACAATAGCAACGAAGATCCATATATAGACACAATAGACCAGGATCTCAGGACCGATGCAAAGGAACCACTATTCCTATTAATGCATTGAAGAAGATTTCTTCAAACACAAGAGCATCAGAGCTTAGATTATTTTGATCATGAAGAACATCAACAAGCAGTAGCTTGATATTGTATAGTACCGTACTTTCTAAGATGCAGGCACAAGGAGAATGTGGGCTTTGGTGATGATGCCGAATTGTCCTAAGTCGTTGAGAACTACAAAGAAAAGCTCAGGCTGCTTGCTAGCAGAACAAGTGATGATTTGTCTCGTGCTTATGACCACTTCCATTTGTAGTATGCTATTGATCTGAAGACCATGGCAAAAAGTCTAGCCACTCATGCCTACGTTGGAAAGAGTGCCACCCACAATGAGGTAGAGATAATCGGTCCAAGAAAGCCTTGATGTGCAAAACCAAGCTTGCCCTCTTCTTTGAAAAGCTTCAGGTTTCGATCCCAGCTTCATGGACCCCATCATCAAAGGCAGGCAGGCAAGCAAGCTCCCTTTCAGTTCTCCCACTTTTGCTACTTCCTCAACTTCACCCAATTCTCTAAGGACTCAATTTTGGCCAAATTCTCCCAACACCCATTTCTTCTTCCCTCCCCTGCTGCTCTCTTTCTTTCTATGTTTCCAGATTACCTATTCCGTGCAAATGCTTCTTCAGGTGTTATTCTGAATTTATATGAATTCTCATTTTATGAACTCTTAGTTTGAGGACTTTTGGGAAGCTAAAAATTGTATGGATAATTGCAGGATTTGCATTTTGAGTTTGTGGGTTAATCCAATTCCTCTGGATTTGTGGGACTCTTATTGATCAGGAGATAAGCATCCACGGGTGGGCATCATTCTTGCCTGCATGGTTGATGTTTATGCATGTAGAAGAAGTAAAGGCATTGGTGATATCATCATTATAGAAGTTAATTATGCAGTGCCAAGTTCCAACATGACTCATCCATCTATCCATCCATCCATCTATCCCATCATCCATCCATGGCATGGAGGAAATAATCATGTGGCAATTGATTTCATAGTACAGCACATCCACACAAAGCTTGGCTAGCATGATCTCCACAAAATCTATCTGAATGTTTATGTGATCCAATGCACCTTCCAGGTTTGTTCATACTTTGTTTACACTAAGTGCAACAACAATGTGTAAAGACAAACAACATGTGAACCCAAACTACAAACTAACAAAGCTTTTTTGGGTAACCTCTATGGAAAAATGGCCACTGCAAGCTGGATACTCTGTTGTCTCATCTGCACTACAATTACAGATTGTAGAGTGCTAACTCAACTATTGTGATTGGGAAGTCCTTTTGAGCCTGTCCTTGAGTGCATTTGCAAATTTGAAGAATGAATACTCTCATTTGAAATCAAGAAACTACAACACATGATTTTGTATTCTACTCGACCATCTCGTACGTTTGGTATGTAATTCACATTAATTTTCATGTTGTGTTCAAATGCATCTTATGTTGGCATTGTTTCATGTGTGTTATTAGGGTTTAGGGTTTAGGGTTTAATGATAATTTTTTCTGACCTACTAAGGATTGGCAATGTTGATGGATTAACTTGAATCCACTGAAAGTTGAAAGAGTTTTGATGATGACATTGCAATGATATATACTTGCAGGTGGTGGAACATGGCCTTGGTCATTTGCCCTTCATTGAAAAGCAAGTCATTACACCCACAGGTATAGTCTTTACTATTGGGATAATTGTGATGATGATAATGGCAAAGAAGTCCTTCCATCTTTCTATGATCTTTTTAGGGTTTAGGGTTTAGGGTTTATGGGTGAATACCCTCATAGATACAGTCTACAAGCTTTGAAGATTACCTGACTCTTCTGCTTTGATTATGGATCCAGGCTTTGTTTATGTTGGAGTGGATTTTTACAAGCATCTTTGTGGTGTCTCCATCATACGGAGGTAAGAAACATAGATGCTTTGAGTTAGTCATGGTAGAAAAAACAGAGCTAGGTCTCCTACCAACTGTAGATGGACTACATTTATGGTTAATGTCTATTCTAAGCTACATGGTGGTGTTAGAATGTGGAAAGGTAGTATTTGGATGATGGAACATGATCATTTGTTTTGTGTTGCTTAAGTGGTGTGGGTGTGCTGAAATCTCTTGCTCTTTGGAAAATCATGTTCCACATATTAATGCTCTAGCATAATTCAATCAAGACACATCAGAATCTGCATGTGAATGTCGCAATCGCTTGCAAAGAGAACGACGTGCCAAGCAACGTATAAAGTCGGCTGGGCCATCTGAAATGCCACAAGAGCGAAGTATCATCTACATTGAGAACAACGAACCATACAACAAACATCAACACATGCACATCCTTCTTTTGGCAATGATGCATTACAATTGTTTAAAGACGAAGATGCGTTTGCCTCGACACGATGGGATTGTGGAAAAATGGACACAATCTGTGGATTTTGCAATGTGAAAATGTGGATTAAGGAACAATTGGCAAAGTCGAGCAACAATAACCCACAGTTTTCTATGTGTTGCGTGAATGGCAAAGTTCTGTTGCCGAATCTTCTTACAACACCGCAAGAGCTAGAAGTTCTTACTAGCAAAGAGAGAAGTGCCGT
>Ga0209208_10003388_pt1 | contig 22833 bp, 17 predicted proteins | sample S1TSphfallax_3_FD_187694 | JGI IMG/M metagenome (GOLD analysis project Ga0209208, IMG submission 187694) | Host-associated microbial communities from peat moss isolated from Minnesota, USA - S1T2_Fd - Sphagnum fallax MG (SPAdes) (version 2) | ecosystem: Host-associated > Plants > Peat moss >...
TACCAAATGGATGTTAAATGTTGGAGACGGTAATCTTTCTTCCATTGTAGAAGAAGAAGGTGTCGATCCAGATTGGATCAAGATTCCATCCCATATGAGGCTGCCAGTAGAATATTGCAGCTTAAGAAGATTAATCCAAACCATCTATCCGCATCACCGGTGCCACTCTAGAGATGCCATGTATCTTATGCAACGCAACATTCTAGCCCCCAAAAATATTGACGTTGATGAAGTCAACAATGCAATTTTAGAATCGCTATCTGAAGAATCGCACACATACCTCAACGCAAATTTTTTTACTCCAACAGAAGAAGGTGCAAGTGTTGTTGCAGGAGTTTCAATGGATTCATTATATCCGGTGGAATTTTCAGACACTTTGCAATTTAGCGGTATTGCAAGTCATGAGTTAGAACTCAAAGTGGGTGTGCCAATCCTTTTGTTGCGTAATCTCAATCAATCAATAGGATTGTGTAATGGTACGAAGTTGATTGTCAAAAGATTGGGTTAGCGTGTCATTGAAGCAGAAATCATCACAGGAAACAATGTCGGCAAACGTGTGTTCATACCTCACATCATCATGTCCCCCTTTGGGACTGATTGGCCATTTGTTTTGCATCGTCGTCAATTTCCAGTTCGAGTGGCATTTGCGATCACAATCAACAAGAGTCAAGGTCAGACATTCAACAACGTTGGGGTATATTTGCCCTCTCCGGTCTATTCCCATGGTCAGCTCTATGTTGTTATTTCACGGGTCACAATTAATGCAAACATCAAGATTTTCAACGGCCAGGGTCCCAATAGATACATGCGGAATGTCGTATATAAAAAGGTTTTGGAAATGTAGTTGATAGGTGTAATTTTGTAATATGTATCGTCAAATGCACATGCAAAAATGGATTCATACTAGATTTTTTATTTAAAATAAACAAAGTAACTGCGACACCAATATCATTGAGCATCATTTTGTAATATGTACCGTCAAATACACACACTTGTGCATTATTTCGAAGGGGGCTGTTCTGGGAATTCTTCCAGACAAACCCCCAACATTAAGCAAATCTATAGGCACATGTTTGGATCCAAGTTCCCTCTTTTGAACTATCTTGGACTTCTCTATTATTTCCTTTAAACATAGATTCCCACCATACATTATACTAGGATATAATAATTGAGGTTTTCAATCTATAATTCAACCACATGAAATTTTGTTTACACCTCTAGCATCATGCATGTATTGGCACACGAACCTACTCCTCAAATAATCCCATACCCAGAAGATAAACAACTAGTATCCCAATTCCAATCCCATCACTCAACAACTCAACTCTCAAAAACAACTTCTTAAGTATACCAAACTCGAGATAATGAAAAACCACTAGATAGATTCACAAACCCCATAAAAAATATCATCACCTTCACATGTGCTCTACCCTAAAGCATCTAAGTGTTTAATCTTGCACTCTGCCCTAATTTCCTACGCTCAATGGAATAAATTTGGAGAATTCAAACAAAAATAGAAACTCACTATGAACATTCATCTCATAAACATTTTCCTATAAAACAAAACCAAAATTTATTTTTAGAAAATATCTTAACTCCAACCTACTTTTTGTGCATTTGAGGCACCATTCAGACCTAGTGTTAAGAGAAATTGCTAGAAACCGCTTAAGAACAATATAACTGTAAGTAAAATTTCATTTTTAAATTTTAATGTTAGTAATCATTTTTCTAATAGGGCCAAGAAAGTAGGACCATTCAGACTAGAGGTAATGTTACGTGGCACCCTTCTTTTGATACCTTAAATTCTTTTTGGCCATTCACACCAAAAAGACAAAAACCTAAAAAGTTGTCATTTTTTTTCTTTCGACAGAGTCCTGCCACCATCTCGCCATTTCTCATTTTGTTTTTGAAATTGTTTTCTTCTCTTCTCTGTTTTGCACCCTTCATAATAAAAAAATGGCATTGTCAAATAGGATCATTCTACAAGAATAGTCACCCAAAGTTTAATAAGAGAGTCTAGTAATTGAGCTTCACTACTCTAGGTTTTCTAGTTTCTGCTTTGAAAGAACCACAAATTGTTTTCTTGAACATTTGAACACTATGTACAGGGGAAAGAAGGGCTAAGGGGAGAATATTTTATGAGGGTGAGAAAGTGGGAAGGAGGTGGGATCTAGCCTCCCCCTCCTCTTGGGCCTTGTGCCTACTAACATTGAGTTATGGCCTCTCTTTTGTGGGGTCACCTAACATTGCCAAAAAAAATCTAAAATCTAGGTTTCAAATTAGATTTAATGTTAACTAACATCCTCCTTAACATCAATTTAACATCAATGCCACATAGGCGCCATGCCACTATCAAAGCTAATTAACATTGCATATGTGAATGCACCAAAATTTTAAGAATTCTTAACACTGACTTATCATTGAGTTACCATCAGGTCTGAATGGTGCCTGAGTCTAGCAAAACAAGCTCTCTGTTGTTTGTCCTCTAATCTCTTTTTATCTTATTTAACAATCCTCTCTCATCCAGTTGCAACACCCCTCATGAAAGTGGTCTTACCCTCCGCCGTAAGCTTCATTTCCAAAAACAATAAAGACACGCATATCACACCCAAATTTCACAACAAAACAATTGTCTTACATTTTTTTTCATCATACTGCAAATTTTTCAATGTGGCCTTAACCAAACTTGTCTAAAAGCTAAAAACAAATGTGAATGTCACCAAATAGCTAAACCCTAAAACCTTGTGTATCCAATGATCAATTAGTGATCAAACCTCTGGTGTCAAACGCCAATGTGCCCTTAACCATACACTCATCATATTTCAAACATGAAAAAGCCTTCCTTAAAGGTTACAAAGCATCTAAGGAAATTGCACAATAGATTAAAATTCAAGGAATTTCCCCATGGAAAGCATCTAAGGAACTTCTCCACACTTCCTCACTACACCAAAATGTGTGAAACTTAGGGCAAAGGATATTGGATAAAGTGAGATGCTATTGGGAACACATTGGGAACTCAAAAACATGTTTAAAAAAACATGCAGCACTTGGAGAACATGATGAGAACACATTAAGAACAACAAAAATCCAAAAGGTCCAACACCTCTCCCCCCTCTCACCCTCCCCAAAAGGGAAAAATTGGGGCCCTTGAGTATATGCTGACTCGCCTCATTGGAACACAAACTGTGGGTAATGCGGACTGTGACTTCGGGAAGCACTTCCTGGAACATTTCCTAATTGAAGTTTAACTGTAGCTGCTTTGACCTTGCCCCAGAGCAACTCCAGAAAGCATTGGTGGGATTGCTTTAGAGTGTGAGAAATAGTGTTTCTTTAGGAATTTGTTTTGGAGCCAAAGTGATCATCATCTATGGGGGGTTCTAATCCATTTGTTTTCAATTTGGATAAAATTTCCCAAAAAAGAGATAATTTAGTTACATTTACACTAGAAAAAAAAATTCTTAAAAATTCCCAATTTTTTGGTCAAAAGATGACCCCAAAAAAAGCATTGTTCCAATCACTAGAAGTTGACAGAAAAGTAGTAAAAGTAATCAGATTTTGATATATGGTTCTAGTAAGTAGCCAGAAATGTAAAATGATGATTACCAATTATGCTTTCATATTTGGTTTATAGCCAGATTTGGCTAAATCTTCCTCTAGATGATTGTCAATTTGGATATATAAAAGAATTCATATAAAAACCAATTCAAGTTAGGACTAGGTTTTTTTTTCCCGTTTTATTTTGTAGCCTATATGGCAGGCATCCCAAAAAAGATATAACATTAATTGGCAACACATTTAGACATATTTGACTAGGTACTAAGGAGTATGGTGATTTTTTTTGTAAAAATTGCACAAATGGTAAAAAAACATCATCATGTTTATTCTTTTTCTTTTAAGTTAAAAAAAAAATCATGAAGATGTGAAAATTCACCCAAAAGACTGGAACTAAGTGTCTTTTGTTCCAATGTTTTTTGGGGTGAATTTTTGGGTTTTTTAACTTGTAATATATGCTTTCAATACATACAAAAGATTTTGTGACAAAGATTGCCCTAATTCATCGTATTTTAAAAAATTTAACCACAAAATTTCTATTCTAGGTTCCAATACGTATCCAAAATTTTATTTCAATTTTAATTTTTTTACAGCAAAATTTGTCTAAATCTTTTTGTTGATGATTGACAACTTGGGTACATCACAAAATTGAAAAAAAACTGGAACTTAGCATTGGAGATTTTTCTTTTCTTTTTGTTTTGTGATTTAGTCAGACTTGCAATCATCCACAAGAAGACGAAGGAAATTTTGGCTATAGACCATAATGAAAGTAAAAAAATTGAAGAATCCTTTTATATTTTGGCTTCTGCCTGGACTGTGTTGTAGAAATCTGGCAATTGTTTTTGAAAAAACAAAGTTTTGCAAATTAGGTTCATTTTTTCACAAAAATATTTTGTATGTTCCAAAATCATGTTTTTTGAGGTCAAAATATGCGAAAACTTGCCACCAGAGAAAAAACACTGTAAGTTGTTAGCACCACCAGTGTTAATTTTGGTAAAAAGTGTTTTTTGGGTAAAAAAGAATGAGAGTTTTTTGGTTTTTCTAATCTAAATTTGTCTAATTGTGAGAGGTTTTGGCGTGAAATTTCAAATTTTGATATCTCAAATTTATAAATTTATTATAAAAAAACCCTAGTTACTAGTGGTTATTTTGGTTATGAAATTTGGCCTTGTTGACCAAAAAAATGGGGGCATGCCAAAGGCTCAAAGGATGTTCTTTGCAAGTCACCATATTGTGAGAGAAAAAGTCTTCAAATCGCCATTTTTAGACTAAGACCTAGTTCCTAACTTGTGGCCACAACATATGGGGTCATAACATTTTTCTTACCCACTTAGTAACCTCTCTAACATCATGTAGCCAAATTTGACTAAGACCTCTTGTAGGGGTGGTCACCAACCCACATGGGTATCTCACAAAATTGGATTTTTTTGTAACTGTTTCTCTTGTTGAGTGTTTTGTTTTATTGATGATAGGCAGGTTTTCATCAAAAAAAAAAAAAGATGGAAGGACCCAAGTCCTAGCAAATGAAGAATCCTTAAAAAGGGCAGACCACTAAGGGGACAAGAACAAATCAAATACCTGAACCTCTTCGTCCTAAGAAGCATATCAGATGAGGGCAGACCACTAAGGGAAAGAGAACAAATCAAATACCTGAGCCCCTTAGTCATGAGAATCATATCAATTAAGGGCAGACCACTAAGGGTATGAGAACAAATCAAATACCCAAGTTACCCCTAAGGGGTCCCCAGAAGCATATCAGATAAGGAGAGGGGAGGAAAAAAGAAAAACCCTGGTTACCAACTTAGCACTATTCTGAAATCCTTGAAACAAGACACTGCACGGTCTGCACTTGTGCTTATTAGCTTGTGTGGGTGGTCAAAGCATGGGAGCTCACAAACACACTGACTTGACTTTCCACTTTCCAGCAGTTTTTTTCTTTACCAATTTTTGTTTCTAGTCAAAGTGGCTATCATCCATAGGAAGATGTAAAAGAGCGGTGATCATCCCTGGGAAGATTTAGCCAAATATGGCTATAAACTGAGTATGAAGTACGAATTTTTAATCATCCTTCTATATTGTTGTTACACACTGAAACCAATTATAGAAATCTGACAATTCTTACTTCTTTTTTTCCCTCACTTGCGGCAATTGAAAACCTTCAAAATCACTTGAATTTTGATTTTTGCTTTCCAGGGAAGATGACAACAACCAAAAAAAAAGGGTGAGTCAAAGTGGGTATCATCCAGGGGAAGATGTAATAAAAGTGGTGATCATCCTTGGGAAGATTTAGCCAATCTGGCCCTAAACCAAATATGTCGTACAAGTTTTTAATCACTCTTCTGTATTTTGGTTGCACACGGAAAACCAAGTGTAGAAATCTGACAATTTTTATTATTTTTTCCCCTCGCTTCTAGCGATTGGAAACTTCGAAAATTGCTTAACTTTTTCAATTTTGATTTTTGATTTTTTCTTTTTGGCGAAATTTCGCCAAACAAAAAAGCCGAGGCAGGTGCTATCTATAGGAAGTAGAAAAGTGCCGATTATCCTGTGAGAGATTTACCCAAATCTGGCTATAAACCAAATATGAAATACCTACAAATATTTCAACATCCTTCTATACTTTGACTACACACTGAAAACGAAGTATAAAAACATGGCAATTCTTACAATTTTTTCCCTCACCTTCTGGTGATAAAAAAACCTTTAAAATCACCTTATTTTCAAAAATCGAATTTTAAGTTTTGCCGATAAGAGCCAATCTGGCTATCATCCCTGGGAAGATGTAGGGAGAGTGCCTATCGTCCTGGGGAAGATTTAGCCAAATCTGGCTACAAACCAAGCACGAAGTACAAATCTTTAATCATCCTTCTATATTTTGGCTACACACCGAAAACCAAGTATAGAGATCTGGTAATTCTTACTATTTTTTCCCCCTCACTTCTGGCGATTGAAAACCTCCAAAATCACTTAACGTTTGAATTTGTAATTTGTCATTTCACTTTGAAGCCAAAAAAAAAAAAATTTTTTTTTTTTCTTTTTTTTCCCAGTTTTTTAATATTGCTTCATTGACCAGCCTAGCATTTAGGCTATCCTAAGAAGGATTTTGTATAAAATTGCAACAGGACACACAGGTAGGACAGTTGACGATCTGCACATGCAAGCGATATAAATCTGGCGAGCTCAGTCCAAAAACATTTTCCACATTTTGGCGAAAAACCTTACTTCCTAGCACACCTCTCCTCTCCCTCTCCTCTCGTGTCTTCCGCGACGACTCTGTCCTGTCCTGTCGTCCTTACTCCTCCTCCTCGCGCTGTCCACTCCGTAGCACCAAAGTCGTCCAAAGCTCTTTTTCAAGTTCCGCCTCTGCCGCTCTTGTGTCTGTGTCTCTTGTGTTGTTTTACTTGCAGAGGGAGGGAGCAAAATCTCTAACTCTCTCCTCTCTACCTTTTTTTCAAGCCTGCTGGTTGCCATTTTGCCGGATTTCCGTTCTTGCACACGAGTTTCTTCTGGTTATTATTTTCGCTGAAATTTCGTTCTCAGGCTTTCATCTTTCTGTGTATCTATCTATCTATCTCGTGCTTTTGGAGAATTTTGCTAGGGCGCCAGAGAGCGAGCGAGCTTGCCTCGCCGGGTTTTCGCATTAAGTCGTGTGACTCCAAGTCACTCTCCTCCGACATCGTAGCAGCTGCGGTGTAGTACGGGCGTTTTCTCGTGCAGATAGCCCAGTCCCTTCTGCATCACCGAGGGGGCGTTCCAGGGCATCAATCTTAGGTGCATAGCTATCCGGTATATCTCTCCGGCTCTTTGATATTGTTAGTTTTTTTCTTTTTGTTTCCCGAATTTTGGCTTGTCTTGTTGTTCCAGGGCTCTACTATCCCCTCTTCTCCATCTTGTGCTATTTTAATTTTAATTTTTTTTGAATTCCTTCCTTTTTTGCTTTAGGCTTATATTTTTCTTTGTTTTGACATTTGTATGTAGGGAGAGGAAGCAAGACATGTTCATTCCCTCGTTCATGTCTTGCTGTTATTTACAGAGGGAAGTGTCATAACTATAACCCTCAAAATGCTGAAGACTATTTTCAGTGTCTGCAGCATGCTCAGGTTGAACCCTGTTCTTCCAATTCCGACTCAGGAATGCACATGTCAGATTGTTTCAAGCTTTCTTAAACAAAACCAATGCTTGAAGGGCCACCTTTTTCCCAGTTTTATTTCTCCCGATGTCATTTTGACTCAGGATATTCCATTAGGACTTGAAGTCTTGAGGGCTTGTTTTGGTATCATTCCAATAGGAGGACATGTGGCTAACTGCTTGTACTGGAGAATTTTACTACAGTTACATATGGCTCCTATTTGCCAAACCTTGTCAAATTGTTATACCATGCCTCTTTCAATGGGTTTCAGCTGTTTTCCAACTTGGGCCTTGTTGTACTGCAGTGAAAGAAGAGGTGACGTATATGCCCTTTTTTTTGGAGAGATTTGACCAACCTTTAGGTCAGTATGGCAAGTGCCAGGCGACCACGCTCCCAACCCCTGCAGCCCAAGACCAACATTGAAGACATTGTTACAGAGGCACAGAACAGATGGTTGAAACCTGTGGAGGTTTGCGAGGTTCTCAACAACTACCAAATCCATGGTTTTAAGCTAAATCCTATTGCACCAGTCAAACCTGCCAGTGGCTCTCTGTTCCTGTTTGACAGAAATGTGTTGAGGTACTTCAGGAAAGATGGCCACAATTGGCGCAAGAAAAAGGATGGAAGGACAGTGCGGGAGGCACATGAGAGACTAAAAATTGGTAATGTTGATGTTTTACACTGCTATTATGCACATGGTGAGACCAATCTCAATTTCCAGAGACGATGCTACTGGCTGCTCGACCCATCTATGGATCACATTGTGCTTGTCCACTACAGGGAGGTTGATGAACTTGGTCGGATTGTAATATCTGACATGCATTCTACACCCCCGAGCCATGTTCCAAGTCCCCCAGAAGGCTCTAGGTCATCTTCCATGTCCATTGCTCATGAACACGAGGGCGGTGATGCAGGGGAGTTTGAGGAGGTCAGCAATGTCTCCCCTGCAGAAGCTTGCAGGTCAGTTTTAAACAGCTGCATCACACAGCTGGAGCAAGATCCCCCACTGCAGCAGAAGCCAGGCACATTGGAGGTGAGACCTGGCTGGACAGTGTTGGATTCCCTCAGCATGTCTAGGAATTCAGAAACCTTGCGTCCAGCCCTGGCAGGCATTGAAAGGATGCTGGATTCCCCTGGCGTGTTTCCACTAGGAGTTTCACAATCATCATTGCTATTGCCATCTCCTTTGGGTCCAGAGCATTTGAATAGGGAACAACAGCAATCTGAGTATTCACTGCCCATGCAAGGCTCAAGCGAGGAAAGTGTGAACTCCTCTGCTGAGTCAAGGACAAAATCTAATGGGGTTGGACTGCAACCATTCACTAAAGAGGAGGAACTGGACATTGTGGAGTGGAAAGAGTTACTTGGAAATACTCAGAGCAATCAAAAAGTTTCCTCAAACCAAACTGGAGGAGTAGGAGGTTCAGCAACATCAGATGAGGTTGTGAGAAGTATGGATGGTTTGAACTGGACGGACATGCTGGAGCAGTGCACAACACCAGAGACACACCAGGCTCTGCTAGATTTGGATCAGTCAGAAAACGAGCCAGTTGTGCAATTGGTGAATGACTTCTCTCAGCAAGAAGGTTTATCATATCTGACACAAGTTCTTTCACCAACTGTGCCAACTCCAAATGTTCAATGTCAGGACCCACTGAGAAAAGAGAATGCTCCAAAGGCTCATCAGAAACAGTTCCCACTGACAAGGGTGGATTTGCAGAATACTAAAGCTCGATGGGATGGTGAGATCTTGGACCTTGAGCACTCAACACTTGTCAACATTCAAAACTCTGAAGTTCAGAGCCTCAAAGAAGCAGCTGGAAACAAGAATATGGAGGTTGAGAGTTTGACAAAGAATTTGGAGCTTGACAGCTTCATGAAAGAGAGCAGTGTTGATGACTTGGAGCTTGACAAATTCAAGAAGCTGAATAGTTTTGGACGATGGATGAGCACTCAGCTGAGTGACAACAGTGAGAGTCTCCTGATGGACTCTGGATGGCCCAGTACTCCTGTGCTTGAGGATCGTGGGGTCGGTGAGGATGTGAATGGTATATCTGTAGAACTGCAGGCTGAATCTGGGGTTAACACTTCAGTCACACTGGCCCAACGCTACAGCATAATTGACTTTTCACCAGGTTATGGTTACTCTTCAGAAGAAACAAAGGTTATTGTCACAGGCATGTTTATTGGGGATAATAGCAGCAGAGTATCTGACTTCAGGTGGCACTGCATGTTTGGTGAAATTGAGGTTCCTGCTGAACTATTAGGAGGGGAAGCCTTGCGATGCAATGCTCCAGCCCAAGCTGCAGGCAGAGTGGCCTTCTACATTACATGTGGTGACAGGCAAGCTCACAGTGAAATCTGTGAGTTTGAGTATCGCAATGCAACAAGAGCTGATTCAAAGCCAGTGAATTTTGAGCATCACAGTGAAAATGAAATGTTGCTCAAGATACATTTGGCACACATGTTATTGGAGGTTGTAGATTCTCCCAAAACCCACAATGAGGGTGATTCCCTTAAGCAATCTAGCCATTCTGACTTCTTAAATACTATGTGCACCCACGATGAATGGCTGTATCTTGAACTGTTAGCCACAACCCCAGGGGACTTGCAGACTTTGGACTTTCATGAACAGTTGCTTCAAATGTTATTGAAGAGTCACATGCAGAGATGGCTGCAGTGCAGAATTGAGGATGAAGGGAAAGGACCAGCAGTTTTGAATGAGAAAGGACAAGGAGTCCTGCACATGGCTGCAGCTCTGGGGTATCATTGGGCAATTGCTCCACTTATGTCAGCAGGACTGCCTATCAATTTTCGTGATGTCCATGGCTGGACTGCACTTCACTGGGCTGCATGGTATGGTCAAGAAGAAGCAATAGTGCACCTTCTTGAAGCTGGTGCGGATCCTGCAGCTGTGACTGATCCCACTGTCACTAACACAGCAGGACAAAGTGCTGCAGACCTTGCAGCAACCAATGGACATGTAGGCATTAGTGGTTTTCTGGCAGAAAGCAGCTTGAGAGCTCGTCTCTCATCCATGACAGTTTCAGAGGATCCCATAGATATAGCCCTGTCATGCATTGCTGGTGATAATGCTGTGGCCAAATTGGCACATCGAGAGAGTTTGAAAAGAAGTGTGGTCAGACTTGAAGATCAGCGGTCTCTTGAAGCATCTATTGAGGCGTTGCGTAATGCAGCAAGATCAAAAGCTCTGATTCAAGCAGCTTTTCGGCAGCATTCATTCCAGAAAAGGGAGAATGATACATTAGCATCAATGCAATCTGATGAGTATGACTTGACAACAATTGAGCTTCAGGCTTGGATAACAGCAAATGCAGCTAAGAAGATCCAAAAGGCCTATCGTGGGCATCATGGAAAGCAGCAATTGGCTGCCATTCGCATCCAAAACAAGTTTCGGGGCTGGAGAGCTAGAAGAGACTTCCTCTCTTTCCGGCAACATATTGTGAAGTTGCAAGCACATGTGAGGGGCAACCTTGTCCGCAAACGGTTCAAGAAGCTATTGTGGTCTGTCAGCATTGTGGAAAAGGCAATACTCCGCTGGCTGCGGAGGAGACATGGGCTGAGGGGTTTCAAGAACGAGTTCTGTTTACCTGACAATGACAATGATGAATTTCTCAGGGAGGGCAGAAAAAGGACTGAGGTGGCTTTGGAAATAGCAGTCACTCGAGTTGAGGGTATGGTTCCCAGCAGTACAGGTCGTGCTCAATATTTGCGCTTGAGAGAAAAATCTTTAGAATCGCATCAGAAAGGAAAAAGCCCTGAGCCAGAAGCACATCAGCTGATGCAAAGCTCAAAGCCAGAAATGCAGCAGCAGACACAAAGCTGTCAAGTCAGTATCCCTGATTATGTTCAGGCCAGTGATGATCAGTTCATGAGTTTCAGAGAGTCTGAGCATCAAGGACAAAACACTCAAGTACCACCTCCTCATGTCTTTCCAGATACCACTGATGATGCACTGATGATCTTTACAGTAGAATAACCGACAGCAAGAAATATTTTGCAAAGGATATGACCTTTCGTATCAAGCCCTGGTGGAGTTTGGGCTGACAAGAAAGGCTGTGTCATGAGTATTCTTCAGGTAATATTCTGAACAATAGGAGTTAATGTGTGAATTTTGTAAGTATGATGGAATGGCTTAGAAGAATTTTTCTATGCAAGATGGATTCAGTAGTTAACAGTGAGATCAGAAATGGTGGCAGTACCAGTCTATGCAAGGAAAATCTAACTTTTAAAGCTAGCATAGGAGGAAAATCATTATATTATTGAATGAATATCATTGTCACAGATGAGAGTGGTTCAGTATTGTTCAAACTGGTAATTGAGATATTAGGTGGTTGTCGTGGCTGATTGGTTATTCTAGTCATGTCCTCGCACATTGTCACTTTGCAATTTGAGGGTCATAAATATCCAACTACAGATGGGCACAGTTACAAATTAGCTGGGGTAAGTTCCATGAATCCAAAGAAAGTTCTACCTCCCACACCAGATGCATACATAGTTTCATATCCATGAATCCTCTTAAATCTTCCCAATGTGTGCAGCCCAGTTTCTTCCTGAAACTACTGGTTGTTGCCAGTGGATTCACTGGAAATTTTGTTGGGCGTTAGTTTCCTAAACTGCTGGCCACTGTTGTGCAGACTTTCCAACAGTCACATGTTTGTGAGCTCCATAAGTTGAGGCTCGCATGACTGAATGAGCAGGAATTCCCAACATTTTATCAAGCAGATTGATAATTTCATTATGCAACAAGCTGTGTAGCAAATGTGCTTGAGTTGAACATGCTGAATTGAACTGAAGGTGAAAAGGTGTGTGCATCCAAAGACAAGGACAAATATTTAGTCTAGTCCACTGTGACTACAATCTCTGTTATGTCTCTGTTGATAATCAACTTCAATGGATAGGGAAGAGAGCATCTGAGTTGCTGAAATCTTATTTGGCTAGAGCTTCATCATTAACTATGACCTTCAAACCTAAAAAGATTGTACCAGAGAAAGATTAGACAAGGGACAAGAACAATGTTAATGATGCCTTCTAGTGGGAACTTATTCACAGTGGTGGAGAATGATGACCTTGGCTAGCACCTAATTTGGTTGGCATGAATGCAAAATGGAATGTTCAAATGTATTGATTCTTCTAAAAGTTGTGCAGAAGCATGTTATTATCACTCTCCTTTAAGGAAACTGAATTCATATTGAAAGAAATATTTTGGGTATAAGGCTTAGGGCCTAGTGGTGGTGAGCAATGGTGTTGAGGGAGGGGATGCAAGAGATGCTCCTTTTATTCAAAAGGGGAGGATTAGAAGCATGCATTGCAAAGGTCAGATTATCTCCAAATTAGAGTTTGTATGATAATGTTGGATTCATGTTCTCTAGATGCCAAAACCAATGTGCTTCTGTCTGAAAGTTCAGGTACACCTGTAGATTGAAGACAAGGAATGGTTTGTTGTGAAATCTCCCTCGAGGCCATTATAACCTTTAATTTGTACACAACATTTTGAGCTATTCATGGTAATGTGACAATTCCTCTACATAAGATTCTAGTCAATGAAATGGTGGAGGATCTAGAAACTCTTCATGATGTTATTGATCTCCACAAAATAGGGAAGTGGGTGGTGGTAACATGGGTCAAATATTTTGTTCCAAACAAAAAAAAAATTGGGGGCTATCCCATGAGTGATTAACGCCAATGGATGGTTATAGGCCAATCTAGTGGTTAGGTTTATATTTTTTGTGTTAGGTGTGACATGTATTATGCCTCTCTTAGATATAAATTTATTTAAAATTTTATTTGTGTATCCAATGAATTCACAAATATGGCTCAAATGAAAAATACATGTGACTTTCAAATCAATAAGTAATTCAACCATGGATATGTAATCATTCATGTACTTCATGATGAATTCAACTTTTCATAACTTCTAACCATGGGCCTTTCACATGGGTAGCACATGGAGCAACATCATGTATGTCCTTGATTGGAATGTTAATATGGACAAGGAAAAAACATGGTCTAACAATCTTACAAATGTTACAATAATATAAAACATCTTTGGGTTAAGAATAGATAGCTCACACATTTTGCACAAATTTTGTTTATGAATGTAAGGAAGCTCGGAATTTGGAACTGTCATATAAGAATCAATTTGCAATGAGGAATAACATGAAAATAAAATTAATATACACCTACTTACAATGATACACAAATGAATGTATTATGGTTTGCATCAAGATACATTATTAAAATTTAGGTATTTATAATCCCCATATTTACCTTCTTGATTTGTGTGTCTTGTGCCAAAGTCCATTTAACAATTTTTTGTGATTTCATCTTTTCCATATCAACATCATAAACCTATTAGGCTTCATAGATTAGTACAAATTTTGTGAGAAATTTGATTTTCATATGTTCATACAAAAATTTAGATGAATTCCATGCTATAGTTAATATGAACAATAATTGTACATATTTAATATTTTAAATATTCAAATGGATGAGACTTTTTTTTTGAATGACATACGTGAATGTTCATGTTTAATACACAAAAATCACATAATTTATGCAAAATTACATCACAATAATTGCACCCCAATTTAAGGATTTTCAATTGAAAATAATTGTGCAAATTTGTTTGCAATGTAAATCATACATACTTCACATCGAGACATCATAATTAGAAAATACACAAAATTTATATAAAACTAAGTTTTTTATTCATGTCATTTTTGCATTTTAAAATCCACAAATTTTGCATAAAGATATTTTTTTCAATTTTAACATGGATTCTGTTGAAATTTTGTTATATTGGAAGTTCTATGGCATCCGATGAATTATGATCCGAATGTTGGGATTATGCCCAAAAATTTATTTTATGAAAAAATTGTCATTTTAAAGTTAAATAAAGTCAATTGATGTGGCAATAATCCCAACTTCCATTTTAATCCAATCGTGATTACATTCACCTTTGAATTTCCATCCAAAACAACATCATCCACCATTTTTTTTCCGACATGCACCATAATTATCACCATCTGATGGTCTAATGTTGTTACAATTATAATGATGGTAGCTTTAAAGTTATTATCATCACTTATATAAATTGTTGACTAGTTGTAATGATATATGTGTTTAAATTTGGTGTTAACTTCAACAACCATCCTTGATGGTGATGGTAATATTCTTATTCAAAAATTGATGTTCAATATGTTAAATTTTTCAATAGTCATAGTTGTTAACACCATTTCAGGATGTTCCACAACAAATGGTAAAACTATCCATTATGTAAACCAAAATGGTTCAAGGGCAATAAGTAACTTCACTAACTTCTCCTTTTTTTACAATTCCATGATGGTATCCACCATTAATTATCTAAACTTCTCTTCCGTTTGCCAATCTTGTGGCCTTTTCCCTTTCAAAATCTTTCTATTTTTAAGGGCAATTTCTTTAAGTGCCCTTACTCCTAGTGATGGTAGCTGACACCATGTTGACAATAAGCTCTCTAGATTTCTTATCCCCCAAGTTAGAATTTAATTTTTGTTCTTATACTTTCTTATGCATCACTTATTATATATAGTTTTTCCATGACCAATTGATAGATGGATGTCCCATCTATCCACATGAGTAACAAGTGAAGATACCAAAGTTGGGCAAGTATCATATTTATTTGATAATCGTTGCATCCATTTTCATAAAATAGATCACAAAAGGTTTCGATTTCACTTTTTAAATTTTAAAAAAAAAAACACTAAGTCAAGTTATTAATATTTTTATATAAAAACTTAAATAGTTTTCATGATGCCAGTCCTCATAAATTTGAGAATAACTAATTATCATTTGGTGATTTTCACCAATCGTTTTTTTTCAAATAAAAAAATAAAATCAACATTACTAATAAATTATTGATTTTATTCCTTTTCTTAAAAAGAAAAAAAATCATAGATATCCATAAAGTAAGGAAAACATAACACCCAAACCCTGAGTTTGGCTAGACATGAACTCATTTTCAAAAAAAACACATGCAAAATAAATACATTAACATTGGGGGGTTGAAACTCACAAAACTGAGTTTCATCCTCTCTTCCCCTTTTCATGAATGCTTCCACAATTGCTACATGTATTTTCACTGCTTCTATTAGTACAACTACTATCATTATTTTGGACCTTGTGCATTAAATGCACAACCTTGTTTAATGGTTATGCATTAAACTTTATACATGTTGTACCTTGAAAACATGACCTGAATAAGGGGTTTTACCTCACTTAAGGTTTCAATATTATTATTATTATTTACAAGTGAAAACTAATGATCATGGGTTTAATTAGGGTATCACTTTGAGTGATACCTTGAAGGTTTCAAATAAGGAAAATAAGATGATAACCGAGTGATGCATGGGAGCATTTTTGATACCCACCCAACAATAGAAGGTACCACCAATGGTAATATCTCCCTAGCCTTTCCCTTTTCATTAGGTTTCATGTTTGGATTATTGTGCCACAACTTCATTAACAACCATCTCCTATTTTTCTTTTAGTTTATTATCCAAGTTGTTTGGGTTCCAAAACATTTTTCTTTTGAATGATTAGATTTTTGGCAATATTGGCATTCGTTTTTCATCATTTTACCAATCATACTTGTGGGTTTTTTTATTTTTTTAAAATCTCATTTCATTAGTGGGTGCATGTCCAATATGACCTTATTATCATCCACATATGTGGATTTCTTCTCACACACTACCATTAACTCCAAGCATTGAATTAACATGTTTCATTCCATGCCAAAAATTACTACATGTAGATATGGAAAAAAATTAGCTATGAAGAAGGTTGACACTGGAAAGAATTTACCAAAGAAAGGATGCACTCGTAATACTCCTCCACCCACTTATTCAAATTTTGTTTAATGGTCCGCAAGTTCATGTACACTTGTTCATTCGTTTGGACCTTTTAATATCGTTTACAAAAGTCTTGAACAAACTCTCTAAAGTATAACTTAGATGACTATTCACAAAATTGTCACCCCATGTTAAAGTGGAATTTTGCAATATCCATTGAAAGTACACAATCTTTCTGCCTTCCTTGGTGACTCCATTGACTTTGATGGCTTACTTGAACACATGAACATGTGCATTCACTAGTAAAAAGGTCATGTTTTGTGATTTTTTTTAAAGAACTAAAAATGTCATTTATGATTATGAAAATCATTTAAGGGTTTTCAAACCTTTGAAAACTTGAAAAAAGAGGTGAAAACCCTTAAATGATTATGGGGATTACGAACATGGATTATGATTACTTGGTATATTATCAAAATGGGGTAATTGAGCATGGTCATGATGCATGATGCACATGGTAGATGGGGATCATCTAAGACATTGGAGGGGAGCTTAGAGAGGTGATCCATGTTCTAGGAGTTTATGGGAACTAGGGTTTATTACAAAGTTATTTCTTGAAGTTCCACCTCATGGGACCAGTGTTGGTAGGTTCTTGATTTTAGATAGGTTCAAGGCAAAATTCTAGAGTATCCAAACCAAAGGTTCAATATTTTGTTAGAACTATCATTGGAATTAGATAGGATAATTGACCCTTTTCTAAAATTCAATTCAACTTGAATCATTGTGTTGTTCCTTTTTACACAAGTTGACATTCTTCTAGGTAGATGAGTACAATTATTTTTATAATTTTTTTGAATTGATTTTGTTGTATATAATTAATATTATATAATTTTGATCTTGAACTATGTAAATTGGTCATCAAATTACTACTGCACCAAATAATTATATTTATTTTTGTGTGATGGAGATTGAATCAAACTAGATCTTAAATTAGATTGGGCTCCAATTTTATTCAAAAAAATCATAATAATTTTTTTATAAAACCGATGTCAAGACCAAACCAGAGGTCCCATTTTCAAAAAAAAAACTAAAGAAGTTTCATAACCAAGACCAATTGTTCATTTTAATTCTCAGATCCAATGGAAAATAATTGAAAGTTTTTGGGCTTAAATTTTTCTCTTTCAAATACACTAGGTCAGATCCAGTGCAAAGTAATTGAAATTTTTATCATCTAATAATTTTCCATTTTACACATGGTATAATGTTGAAATGTTTAAACTTTTCCAAGATATTATTAGTTCCAAAACTCAGATTTAAGCATGGTAAACCCTGTACAAAATTGTTGCATCTCACGATAAATTGTAGAAACTGCATTACCAGGAATGGCCTATTTTTCCCTACTTTAAATTTCGGTAGATTACAGTGGGAAAAAGGAAACTTTTCAGCTTCATGTGCATTATGTACAGGAGAAGGGTCTGTTTTCAGAGCCTTTCAGAATTTGAGGTGTCATCACAAGGCAGAATGGAAGTTATTCAAAATACCAAAAATTCCAGACGGGTCTGAAAACAGACCCTTCTCCCGCATAAGGACTGGCTAGTTTTTTTTCAAAACAGGCATCTTTCCGGTTCTTTATGGCCGGTTCTTTATGGTAAGACCCATTCTCCCTGGTAGTGATGATGTGGCTGGTAGGGCAAGATTGGGCCAAACATGATTCCATCAGTTGATTCCATCAGTTGGTACTTACTACTGGGTTTTACTGAGGCCTGTTCTCGAGCATATCCCCTGTGATATTCACATTTTAAGTGAACTGGTAGAATCAAAGGTGGAACCATCAGATGACCCCGCCTCTCTCACTAGAAAAATAAAATTAGAAAGTATCTTAGAATAGGACACCAGAAGAAGCTACAGAACCCGCGTAGCATGGGTTTAGAAGTTGCATATGACAGAACAGGCCCATTCCATGCAGGTTCCGTGAGGTGGTAACAGGTCTACAAAGGGGTTTTCTTCCTACAAAACTGGTTTGCGTGTCCTATTCCAGCACTTTTCCAGGCTGTTTCCTAGGTAGAAAAAAAAAAACATTAGAAAGTACCTTAGAATAGGACACCAGAAGAAGTTACGTAACCCCGTAGCATGGGTTTAGAAGTTGCACATGATAGAACAGGCCCATTCCATGGAGGTTCCGTAAGGTGGTAACAGGTCTACAAAGGGGTTTTCTTCCTACAAAACTGGTTTGCGTGTCCTATTCCGGCACTTTTCCAGGCTGTGCCCTGGGTGGGACAAGCAGCCATTCAGTGTTTTCTTGGGCGAAATTTCAGATAACAACCACCAATTTTTTTTTTAAAAACCTGTGCAGTTCAATTTGTTTTTTTTTTGCAGTTGTCAAATTATGACGGAAAAAGAGTTAGAAGTTACCATATTTAGACAATGAGTCCCTTGAGGTCTTATTATTATTATTATTATTATTTATTTTTTAAAATCTGTCTGACCTCTAGCCAAATTTGAGTCATTCCTTGTCTGGATGGCCCAGCAAGTAGTTAGGGAATACCAAAAGGTTCATACCTGAAGCAATTTCAGTTTGGACCTTAATATAGTCTTGTTTGGCTCAGGGTTCAACCTTAGGACATATTTAAAGATACATTCATCTCATCATACAAAAATAATGGAAAAGTGCTTCCAAGATTAAACCAAGACTAAGTATTGTACATTCTCAAACATAATGAAAATGCTCTAAAGTGAAACCTTGGCGTGATTCTCTATTCTAAACAAGAAGAAATGATTTACTCAATATAAGAGGGAGAAAGAAAATATAAGAGGTACCTCCACTGCAATACTCTAGTGGAGACTGGTACCATAATAAAAAAGAAAAGTAAAAGACTTTGAGAAGCAAATAATCTTATTTGACCACTATACACGGCTAGCATCTTGATAGATGTAGATGCCATTTTCTTTAAAAAATATCAAAAAAAGTGGTTGTTTCCAAGTGATCCTCTATTATGATGAATAGCTAAAACGATTAGCCAATATCATTTTTATCAAAAACTACTTTGCCCGGCTACATTTCGATTTCCAAGTCCACAAAACTAGGTCTAAATCCTTAGAAGTTTTTAGCAATTCAGCTTAAGGCTCAAATTTTTTAGAAGATTTTTTGCAGAGGCCTTCTTATTTGTTTTGTGTTTATTCATCTTTCTTCAGCTTCTGACGACAGTTTACTTCTTTCAACTTGACCCTCATGCAGGTTTTCGAAAGGCTCTAAACATTTTTGAGTGTCAAAAGGCCCCTGTGGTGCGTTGCTAGATTTCGCTCCCCATTTCTAGTGGACACATAGGGTTCATTTCAGCATAGACCATAGCACTGACGGCTTTCTTGGGAAGTTGGCCACTAGTAGTGCCAATCATTGTTTTTAAGTTCTTATTAGATTTGTATCCATTATCATTAAAGGTTATTGAGCTGAACAGGTGCCTTCATCTTGATTTGTTCCTGCGGGGGAGGGTTGACCTAGGCTTGGAGTTTTGTCAAGTTTACCTCCCCTCTTTTTAGTTGATATGATTCATGCGACTGTTGGAAGGTTTGGTTCTTAATGGTTCCCTTTCCTCTTTATGGCCTGCCTTATTTGGGTTGCTTGCTTTCCTGGACTTTGGTCCTTATTTCTTTTTCTCTGGCTTGCTTTGGGCACTTTCTTTTTATAAAGTTTGGCAGGGTTTTATCATTTTGGTTTATGAATAGAGTATTTAAAAAACTTTGTTCTTTGGTTGAAACTTGACCAAAGTTTAATTTTTAAAAATATAATATAATCTCTAGTTTAAAAAATTATTACAACTTTGGTTTAGGATTAGAATATTCTTAATGTTTAAGCCTAAAATTAATGTTTTTTAACATTTAGGCTGAAGGTTTAAATGTTTTAATATTTTGGCTTAAGCTTAGAATCTTTTTAAACCTAAAGATAAAATCTATTCAGGCATAAAGGTTAGAACCTATTTAGGCCTAGGGTTAAAAAATTCTTATTATTTTGATTTAGGTTCAAAATGTTTTTAATGTGAAGTCTAAAGTTAGAATCTCTTTAATATTTTGGCTTAAGGTTAGAATCTATGTAGGCCTAAGGGTTCTTTCTTTAAAATTATTTTGACTTAAGTCTATAAAAAATTTATCATTTTGGCTTGAAATTAGAATCTTTTTAGGACTTGGGCCTAGCATTTAGACCTATCATTAAAATATTTTTATTATTTTGGCTTAGGATTTAAATATTTTTAATACTGAGGCTTACATTTATATTTTTAAAATATTTTTTAAGAATCAAATTTAAAGTCTGTTGTCATGTAATTTTCCATTGAAGGTGTAACTTATTAATGTAATAGATTAAGGCTTTTGTGGTGTTACTAATTGATTGCAGGGATGCATGTTGTCTGTTATAGTATTGAGCAGCTTTCTTGCTTGCATTAGTGCAGATGAGGTTGAGAAATGGGTATATGCCTTCCAACATGCAAAGGAAGAAATAATTTGATAATCTTTGCCTTTCAGCTGATTTCCTTGAAAATACTGTACATTCTTCTCTCTCTCCTATTTTCACTCACTTTGCAATTATGAATTACCCAAAGTTTAAAAAAAGTAACAGGAATATGGTTCTTGTGAATATGCCATGTCCACAGATCTAGATCTTATTCGAAATCTTAGGCAAACACAACATTTGTTGCACTAAATGATTTTGAAACGTTAAAAATATGTCACATAATCTGAAACAATTGCAGCACAATCCCTATTTAGAATGTCCCATGTCTGAAGACAAAGTTATTCCAACTTGAAATCAATGTTATTTAAAGCTAAGAAAAAAGTCTCATATCCCTAAGACAAATGACCTGCACCCTCAAAGCAAATGGCTTAAACTATAAAACAACTGTCGTTCACCCCTATGACAAATGTTTTTAACATTAAGCCAAATGTCTCATGCCCTTAAAACAAGGCATCACAAACACGCTGGCCCTGCCAATAGATAAGATGTTGATCCAAGATGTTGTACATCTACCTACTGTGTCCACACTCTAAACCCAAAAAAAATCCGTTCTGATCCAAACAGTCAAAACACTTTCACCAAAGAAATCAGTTCGTGTGATATGAAACTGATTTTAATAAGGTAAAACTTCCAAAAGTTGGATCCAATGCGATAGTCCCTGTCCCCATAGGGACAGGGCCCAAAAAATGTTTGGAACCTCAAGCCAAATATCCCAAACCCCTAAACCAAATGTCTCACAACCTAAACACAGATGCTCTGCACCTCAAGGACAAATGTCCTAAATCCTCAGCCGAATGTCCCACATTCCTAGGACAAGTGTCTGGCACCCATTAGACAAATTTCACACCCCTCGGACAAATGTCATGTTCCATTAACCTAAATGCTGAAGCAGCCAGATATGTCTTTTTTTCAAATTTTAAATGGCTCTGAAAATTTGAGATTTTGATGGTTTCATTTTTTTTGAGCGAGTGTAACTTTTCAATATTTTTCTTATGATATGTTGCCCAAGGAAATAAAATAAAATCTTTGAAATTTTTTGTTAAAAAAAGGCTTGTCAGCTAAACTTCACATGTGTGAATTTGGCTACTCAAACTGCCCACTTTCTTATGAATTATGTTTTTGGTCAGAAATTTTTTCCCACTTTCTTATAAATTATGTTTTTGGTCAGAAAATTTGTTCCAAAAAAAGAAGCAAGAGGAAGGGACAAACTGAAAATATAAACTAAAAAAGGAGTAGATGACGCAATTATGAGGGGCTATCCCCCTTCAACCCTCTTCTCCCATGCCCTAATAATGTGAATCTTTATTTGCACACTAGTTGATAAACCCATTTTTGCAAGCAAAATGATCAAGAGAAGGGTTTTATCACCTTTGAAACCTTCCCCCAAAGAATTCCTTTTGATTGGCCAAAGACAAAATTCATTAAAGAATATTTAGCATCTTGCCTAAAGTAGTGCTTAAATAGAACACTAAAATCAATCACATGTAAGGTACTCTCAATGAGACCTATTTCAACTCTAGGGACCCCAAATTTGGGTTGGGGGGAGAGGAATATTTTTAGTTTTTTTTTGTTTCCAAGGGGTTTCTCAAGTCCCCAATATGTTCTCACACTTTTATCCCATATATTTTGCCCAAAGTTCTTCTCTTTCTCATCCAAAGGGAAGGCACTCCATCCTCCAATAGAAACTTCGAATTTGGGGAGCCTCCAAGGTATATTTTTTTGTGATGGGTCAATCAAAATGACTCATTGCAACCCCAAAAAAAAAACATGGGGTAGCACCCCCCCCCCCCCCCCCCCCCCCC
>Ga0209208_10003389_pt1 | contig 22832 bp, 22 predicted proteins | sample S1TSphfallax_3_FD_187694 | JGI IMG/M metagenome (GOLD analysis project Ga0209208, IMG submission 187694) | Host-associated microbial communities from peat moss isolated from Minnesota, USA - S1T2_Fd - Sphagnum fallax MG (SPAdes) (version 2) | ecosystem: Host-associated > Plants > Peat moss >...
GGTTCAAATTTTTAGCCTTTCCATAAGGAAATATCTTGCATTTAAAGAATAATTGTCAAAAAATTTAAAAAGAAAAAAAAGGTTATTAAGTTCCACTTTTGATGATTAAAAAAAAAAAAAAAAAAACAAGAATTGTCAAATGTTAATCGTGTATGATATTCAAGCAAATGAACAAAATTTCCATGATTATGGCCCACATGTCCTACATATGCCAAAAATCAGTTGAAGATTAAATTATTTATAAATTGAAAATAGACCTAATATTATGAATGATGAACTATTCACAATTGACAATAAATAATTAGTGACTACAAGTTGAAAATATGCTCCTCTTTCATTGTATTATCATATTTTTGTTCAATACTATGAACATGCATGTACAATATTTATTATCGTGATGGCAAGGTGCCTTGTAACCTAGTTCCTAAAACTTAGATGTAGGGATTTTCATTGCATTAAGCCTACCCACTCTAGATAACGATTCCAAGTTGCCAACATAGTTACAAACCTCTACGAAGTAATTAAAAGTCTTCAAACAATAGTTACATGCCCCCTATGATGAAAATGTGATAATCATTTATGTATTCAAACCTCCAAGGATGCATCATACCACCTAGAATGCAAATGGTCATAAAGTGTAACCTTTTTACATAGTTGCATATCCCTTGGATGTAAATGGAGGCCACTTAAATGTATTTAGAAGTTCAAAGAGACATCCTACCACCTTTGTCCATAACCATAAAACGTCATAACAAGGACACAAACAAATCAAATAGGCACATAAAATCAAGATCCAATTATTGTCATATATAATAATTTTACTTTTAATGCAAATGTAAATTGTTTGAATTATTCGACTCTAATAAGTCAATCATGTGCATCCAAAATTCTAGGCATTGGACTTCAAATTGCAAATATTTTTAAAGAAAATAGTTTGAAAATCCTTGCATTGAAATTGTTTGGTGGTAAGAATAATTGTTGTATTTCACAATTTCAAGTGCATGCCATGCCACAATGTTTGCCCATAACCTTATATTAGACTATGTTTACTCAATGAAGAAGCCACAACATAGGCAAGCAAGTGAAAACATGTTCAACAAAAATGGTATTTATGAGAGGAAGGAGTAGGTAACCAAGGTCTTTAGATTTTAGTTCATTACTATGGTGAGCTTTTGCATAGGGATGTCCTTCCTTCACTCCTAAAGTCCTTATCCAAAGGTCCATGGCTTTTGTTTTTATTCATATATATATATATATATATATATATATATATATATCTTGATTTGGCATGATTTCTTTTACGTGTGTGAACATGGGCACTACATGCATTCAAGCACCTACAATAGATGGCATATTGAACGATCTTTCTTTTGGTTGCTACAATGCATAATGGTTTTGACATGTCATGCATAATTTGAATCTTTAAAACATATTTGGTAACTAGCTTGGAGAATTCATGACTTCCATTTTTGACTTCCAAATCTTAGTCACTAGCTCTAAACCTTAAATTTTGGAAGGTCATGATTGTCTTTTCCTCCTTTATAGTCCCAAATTTCATGGTTTACCATTTGACGTTGTAGAATTTATAGCCAAGTTGGCTAACACCAAAAGGTTTTCCATTTTACAAAAAATTCTAAAGCTAGACCCAATAGTTCTTCTAAAAACCAAAAATTGACCAACATTGGTCTATTGAAGTATCTCACAAAGCTTGCAACAAAACATGGAAAATGACCACAATAAACGGATGAATGTCTCCCAAAAAGCAAGGTCTTTGGCATGGCAATTGTAAAATATGCATTTTTCTCCTTGAACATTGGGTATTAGCACCATGTCTCGTTAGTTGAGACAAAGAACACATGGGAACCCCTAAACTTCACTTGGAAATCTTTTTGGGATAAATGTGTTGTTGTTTTCACCTTTTGCTTATATGTGACATAAGATTGACCTCCAACAATACCTATAGTTTAAAGGAGATGTTTACAATTCTCTCCAAATATGTGCTTGTCCTACTATAATTACATATGTTTTTGTGCATGTTTGTTTCAATTTGCAAGATATCTATCTGCACACAACATGTTATTCCTTTATATGCACATTCTTTTTCTAAACCTTTGCACAAGTAATATTCACTTTGTGTTACACACTTGCACATTAGGTAATTGCAAGATAGGGTGGTTCACTTTTTGTGTTGCATTGAATTTTTGTAGAGCGTATTTTATTTAAATTCCACAAATGTATGATAAAATTTTCAATGTGGCAAAAAAATATTACCAATTTGAATAAGAATATATACATAATGTTGAAATTAAATAAAATTATATCTTGAACATACAATATTGGATTTCTGAAATGGAATAATGGACCGTGGTTTCAAATCTACATGAAGATTCAAATGCATTTTGCAATATAATTTCATTTCAAAATATCTTACGATAACTTTTTTTAAAACATGAATTCAAAAGAAAAATCACAAAAACATGAACCATAATTATGAACTTTTAAATGATTAAATTTTAATCTTATTTTAATCATTTAAAATTGGATTAATATTTTTTTGACTTTAATATGCATGTCAAAAAGTTGTTTACTTGAACTCTATTCATATGAACTCTAATCAACACATAATTTGCACTTAATATTGTGTCTTTAAATTTTTATTTATTTTCATTTTATTGTTAAAATATCATCTTTCGTGTTGCATTTGTTGAAAATGAACCACTCTAACTTGTAATCATCCCATAACATTTTACTCTCATAGTTTTTTTAAAAAACAACTCTCAAGCTAGCTTGCAACTTTTTTTTGGTGATGGGCACCGGATTCAACACCAAGCTTACTTGACCCCAAGTTTGAGTGCAAAATCCAATTTCCTACTCCCATTAACTCCCTTGAAAAATTACATGTCATGTTTATAATCTTGACTTGCGTATTGGGAAAACAAAGGTTCTAATGCTAACTTTGTCGAACTTAGCGGATAATTTCGAGTATATTCCAAAATTTGCAAAGCTTCTTCCGTTCTAGGTTAAGTGATAGCAATTAAATAGCAGTTGTTAGCTCCTTCTCAACATCCGGTTCTCAAGAGCCGGTTCTAGATAAAAGCCGGCGTTATGGATTAGCTAAGTTATATCGCAGCACCATTAATGGACAATGTGGAATATACATAGCACATTAGAATACAACCCTACACCCGCGTAATGTGAGTTGACAGCAGAAAACAGTAGGGTGAGAAACTTCTTTGCATTTCGCGCATTGTGCATTTTCCACACCGTTTGTCTTTGGCGCAGCGTTGTTGGTGTTGCCGCTCGGTTTCTCCTCAGCGATGGCGGATGCTACTACTCTGCGCCACAGAGGATCCGTTGGTCAGCCTCCTGCTGCTGCCGCTCCTCTAGATCCAGTACCAACTGCTGCTGACCTATCTCCAACTCTGAGTATCAAATGGCGCAAGCTCTTGTTGTTTGCTACGCTTTGTTTGACCCCTTATTTGCTGCTGCTGTACTTGCTGGACGTGGAGAGGCGGATGCTGAAGTCCATCCTGATCAACTTAGCCATGAGCGTCGGCGCTTTCTTCTTGACCATTTTCTTGATCCCAATTGTGTCTGTTTACGTGTTGAGGAGGAACATGTTCGGCTATGATATTAACAAACGGGGATCGCCTGCTGGCACTGTGAAAGTGTAAATTCTCTCAACGTCCGCTCATCAAATCTCTGTCTCTCTGTCTCTCTCTGCTCCTCCCCAAAATGACTCTGTTCCAGTCTCTTCTTCACAGTGGATGTAATCACATGTGGAGTTCATTCCATTTGCCGTTGTTTTGGAAGCACTAGGATTTGCAAAATCACGGATGTCATTGCCCTAAAGCCAGCTCTCAAACATTGCCAATGACATTCTTCATTGCTTCCTGTGTTGTTTCTGTTCTGCATTGAGGAATGGTTCTAGTGATATCTCTGTGTTCTCAACTACTGAAAAGGCTTGGAAGACACTACTACGTTTTAGGGTTTTCTGTCGTTAGGGGCACAAAACCCTAACCCCTGGTGTCCTATTCGACGTTAGGCCTTACTTGTCCTTTTCATCAGTGGAGTGGGGAGAATATTTCAACAACAGCAGGTGGATGGATTGATGCTAAGGTGGTGGTGGTTGCAATGGCAGGCCAGAGTCGCTGGGCCTGGTGACTGGGGTGGTGTACTTGGTGGTGACCATCCTGTTTCAGCATTCGTACTTCACACCTGAAAACACTATAAGTGAAAGCTTCCCACCTGAAAATGCTGTATGCGATAATTTCCAGCCTTCTCTGTGGTAATCAACCCCTCTAGGTTTGTTTTGTTTGGTACTGTGCAAGTGGGGTAGTGCCATGGATCCACAACAGCTTGTTTTTGGCCAAGGTCAACTCTGAAGGAACACTGCTATGAGGTTCCTCAGTAATTACTGCTTACCATTTCATGTTCATCAGTAGTTTAAGATGATCCCAAAAGACCTTGGGCCAATAGCTGCTTCAAAGATAGAAAATTTCACTTGAGACTGAAGATCCCCAACTGCAAGGGCCAGGTCTTGGACTGCCATGAGGACCTGTGACCTTGGTAATTGAGACAGCCTAGAGAGAAAGTAGTCATTCTGAATGTGCTGCTGAAGGATGATGGTTGTTGGTTTTGTTTGTAGCAATTCAAAATGTTGTGGGTCACCAAAGCAACAAATTTAGGAATATAAGTTCAGTTGATGGTGAGGGTTTGTATCCTGTGTTTGAATCATGGTTGAGGATATATTGTGGTGTGTGGTATTGGGCAGTGGCTGACAGAGTATAATGCAGCACTGGCATGCATATGCTTCATGCTTTTTCTGGGATTTGTGGATGACGTTTTGGATATCCCATGGCGGGTGTAAGTATTTGCACCTCTCTTCTAGTTCAGTATGGCTGTTGATTCTCTAGTTTCCAGTTACCTGGCCTTCAGTAAGCATTAGGAGTCTTAAGATAATTATTTGTTTTTTGCAACAGCAGGGACTACATTTCTGCTTAGTTAAGATTCTGCTTAATTGTATTCCAGAATCCACCAGCCAGCTACTTGAGGTCCAATGCTGTCATGTATCTTTTGGGAAGGTCTTGTGCAAGTTGTAGGAGCTGAATGTAGTGAATCAGATGACAGTAAATGCTTGATTTTCTTTTTTTTGCAGAAAGCTTCTTCTGCCATCTATTGCTGCTCTCCCTTTGTTGATGGCATATGCAGGGAGAACAACCATTGTGATACCAAAACCTCTGAGATCCTCACTAGGTCTTAAGGAACTTAATCTTGGTAAGTCAGTGTATTTTCTCATGTGGTTGAATTATCCTGCCATGGAGTCTCATGAAGTTGTGTGCAAAGTGATACAATGTGACTATAGGGGTAATTGTTGGTTGGGATGGTGAGATGCAATTGGTTGCAGGTTGGGTGTACAAGCTGTACATGGGTCTGCTAGCAGTCTTCTGCACCAATTCTGTCAACATCTTGGCAGGTGTCAATGGCTTGGAAGTTGGGCAAAGCGTGATCATTTCTTGTGCGGTAGGCTCTCTTCTGTGTTGTGTTGCGCTTCCTTTTCTTCTAGACAACTCGATTATTGGCTAGGAGGGGCCTATATATTACATGTCTGTGTGTTATATGAAACCTAGGTGTTTTGTATATTATTTCTTATTTCTGGGCATATAAGTATGCTCTTAGTGACTTCAAAAACTTATAAGGAATTTAGTGAATTGTATGAAGCACTGTACTCAGAGTGAATGATGTCACATGGAGTTAATATTGTTGTGGTTCTTCCCTTCTTTGTTGTTTCTTCTTCTGGGTTCTGAAAGTCCTGACCTGGAAGTCTTTCTTTGACTTCAAGGAAAAGTTTGAACCTTGCTCTGGGTTTCTTAAATTCTCATGAGAGTTATTGTATTAATATTGTTGTAGTCCTGTTCAGGTTCTGATACACAATGTGATGCAAATAGCTCGCAATTCTGGAGAAATACAGCATGCACATGCCTTCTCCATCTATCTGATGCAGCCCCTTGTGGCAACCTCACTTGGTCTACTGGCTTTCAATTGGTGAGTAATGCTACCCAGGTGTCTGTGCATGCCATATTTTCTATGCCAGTCATCTGGTGCTATGCTAGTTTTCTTCAACCTGATGGTTGGAGAAATGATGGCATATCTCAGGATTGGTCTGGTTGACTTACCTGGACAGTGTAGTCAGGGGATGATGCTTTGCTGCAGAGGTCTACATTATGAGTAGCAAAATGGCTTTAGCCAAAAAGTTCAAAGTAGCTAACTGTGCTAGGGTGCTATGGTGCTGCAGGTACCCATCATCAGTGTTTGTTGGTGATACATACACATACTTTGCTGGTATGGCATTGGCAGTTGTTGGCATTCTTGGACATTTCAGGTAAGGTGTTCTGTTTTCTTTGGCTCATGCAGATGTATTGCATCCAAGTAGTCACTAGAGTGGTGTGCTTAAAGGATATCTCAGTGTGCAGGAGATGTCAACGAGTACCCTACGTAGGCTTCTCTATCCTTTTGGCTTGGATGCTTGCTTGTACAGGGGTGAGCTAACTTCAGATGAAGCTTATCCTCACAAGCTTGTTGCAGCTTGATCAAGAAAATCTTTAATTTTTTTTACTAGATATGTCTCTTGAGTGCAAACCAAAATCATGACCGAGCCTTCCTGTTGCTTGTGAAGATGTGACAGAAACTTAGGATGCAGATTATTATATAGTTGTTTGCCCAGAGTTTTGAGCTGATTGTTATCTACTTACATACACCCACTATTGGAAGCTGACAAAAGTCAGTGCTGAGTGGTGGCAGCTAGTTACTGCCAGTCATGATGAAAGTGATGGTCTAACACTTTAAAGTGACTCACTTTAATGTGAGGCTTATGGATGCACTCATTCTTGTTCTGTCAATTGTGGTTTTGCTAAAAATGACACAGTGGTTCCTTTCAACCCTATACTGTGGAGTTTTCTCTCTAATCATATTGATATATTTCATGTACGTTGCTATGTGGGATGACGCATGTCCAAGCTTTCCTAGTGTGGATGCTGGAATATCATTTACAGATTAGTTTGAAGGAGGTGATGTGTTCTGATTTTGGGCTTCTGATTGCACTGTGGTATCTGCAGTGCAGTGAAACAACTTTTACTTGTTGATCTGTGGGAGGTGGTGTGTTCTTCTTTGAGGCTTCTGATTTAGCTGTTGTCTGTGCAGTGAGACATTATTGTTGTTCTTTTTACCACAGATCATAAACTTCATTTACTCAATACCACAGGTACTCATCTTTGTGTGTAAGGCAATAGGACTTCCTGTTTGGGGGTCTGATTTCTCAGTAGTTACTGGTGCCAGGATCCAATAGATTATTCACATGCAAGTGGTTTTGGGAAGCCTTCTACATTGGTGTTCTATGTGTTGAAGTAGGATGAGCCAAGTCATTGGCTAGTTTTTGAGAATGTCTGTTTGGTTGGAATGGCTGGACAGTTGTTCAAAATTGTCCCATGCCCACGACATCGGTTGCCAAGGTAGGAGACCACTGATCCTCCAGCCTGCATGATCCTGCTACCCAAATATCTCCTCTGGATGGTGGTGTATTGTAGAACTAACTCTGTCCCTCTTCCCCAGAACTTTAAGAAGACAGTTTTATGACATAACACAAGGTCTCTGTGTATAAGGTTGTTGTGGTCAAAAGGGAAGGGGAGCTAAGGTTTCTGCTCCCTAGAATAGTACTGGAAGTATTCTTTTGGCTATGACTTTCTTGTCTCTCTCATGTGCTGAATGTAATAAAACGTTTAGGATTCTTTGTTTTGCTGGAAGTTTTGAGCCATGGGAGAAATGGGTGTTTGATGGTTTCAGTTTTGATCCAAAAACCGGTCTACTGACTGGCAGCAATGACATGAATCTGGTGAATCTCTTTCTGCGCTGGTTTGGTCATTGCTCTGAGCAACAGCTCTGCATACGCCTCTTGTTGTTCCAGGTATAACATCTTTCTTTTCTGCTGTCCTCCGAAGTACTCTGAAAGCTGTGAAATACCTTCAGTGCAGTTCACTACAAGAAGCATGAGGGTCCTGACATGTGTGATGGTGTACTGTCTACAGGTCTTGGCATGTGGTTTCTGTTTTGCACTCCGATACTTCATGGCTGGGTGGTATAAGTAACTGGTACATCTGTACAGTAGGTGGATTGGAAGATGCAGATTCCTTCATGCAGAGAAACTCTTCAGAGTGCACCATTTCTAATAGATCATAAGCTCCCACTACTGTCTTCAACATCTTTTAACTAATGCCTTTAGAACTCTCCTCTAACAAGGTCCCTGCCTGAAGTATTATTCACTGAAGCATGCTGCTTTATTCATATTCCTAGTTTTCTCACTGTCTTTTGGCATCTCCTTTGTTGAAACTGTGCCACCACAGACATGACATCTCTGATCCAGCCAGCTACAGTTGACTGCCTGGGAAGCAAACCTCTGTACACTGTTGACATCTTTGTATCAGTCTCACAGTGTGCTATCAATTCAGGACAGAGAAGCTCATGTAGTGTTGATAAACCTTTGCTCGGACTCATGCTTAGTTCCTACAGTTCATTTGCTTGGGGTGGGGTCAGGAGTAATCAGCTCCATCACTTTGTTCCTTGTCCATCTTGCAGTTTTCTTTTGGTTCAAATAGGAGAACTGCTATTTTCATCATACTTTGCCACACTATAGTGGGAAGCTTTTCCCCCAAGCATTGGAAGCAGCAGAAAGCAGGTCTATGATATATGAAAAATGGAAACATGAATGAGAATTTTAGCATTCAAGCAAAGCTCTTTGTTGATGAAGCTGTTTTTGTTGCTGTCTCAAGCAAAATCCAGTTGCCATAACCACTATATCTCCTCTTCTTTGTGGAATTGTTGTTGAGAAAATGTGTGCACTGTGTGGCAGTTTGTGATGTTGAATCATTTCTGTGCTTCATGCTTTTGTCCTTGCAAAAAAGTCTGCTCTGTGCAGTAGCAGACTTCTGGAGCTCCAGGAGACTATGAAGCAGAACAAGGCAATTTGTAATGTTGAATCATGTCTGTGCTTCATGCTTCTTTTGTTCTTGCAAAAATGTCTGCACTGTGCTGCCAAACTTCAGAAGCTACCAGAGGAGAGTGTGAAGCAGAAGGATGGAATGAAATAGAGTCTTGTTGGCTGCTCCAGTCTAGGGTTTAGCAGCTACTGTTTTGGGTGAAGTCACAGTTCGGGAATTGCCATTACAAGAGTGAGATGGGTGTGATCGATGAACACAGGTTTCAAGGAAAAAATTTGCAGCATTGTGAAGAACATTATTGATGGTGTCATCATACCCAGCAGCAGCAATAGGGGCAAGGTGGTAGAGGTTCGCAGGGGTGCACTGGTTGTACTTGAAGGCCTGGATTGCAGTGGCAAGAGCTTGCAGCCGTTTGACCTCCTTCTTGCATACCCAAGGGCTATCCGTGGAGGCTTGGTGTTTCCTGGATCACACTATACCCATGGGGAAGATGATCTCCTCCTACTTATCCAGCCAGATGGACCTTGATGATGCTTCCATCCACCTTCTCCTCTGCAAATCGCTGGGAAAAACAGTTAGTTCCTCTACCAAAGAACAAAACATAGAAGTCTTTGTCTGCTTATTAATGGAGCAACCGATTGGGAATCCCCTTGACATGTTAAGGTGAAGAATCTGCTGGAAAGAGTAGACAGTTTTATGAATTATGGTTTAGGTTTTTAGGTTTAGGATTAAGAGTTGCAAAGGAAATGGGCAGGGTAGGTGATCTTGAAGTGAGAAGGTGTTGGGAAGTATTATGGCAGGGCTTTGATGGAGGCAAAGCTAAGAGTGGGTGCAACCTTGGTGGTTGACCGATATTCATACTCAGGAGTTGCATTTTCAGCTGCAAAAGGCCTTGATCTGAATTGGTGCAAAGTAAGCAGGCATCTGTACCCTGCACACCTGAAGAAGCTGCATTCTATGGCCAGCCAACCCTGTGCATCCTGAAGAACAAATCATCTTTTCACTCTGAATCCTGAATTATGCACAGTCTGTTCTAGTGCTGACTATGGAAAGAGGCAGGGACAAAACAAAACCCAGGGCAAAAAAGATCACATCCTTGTTCAGAAATTTGTGGAGGATGTGAATTAAAGATAAGTGTGATTTTGTTACACTTTCTTAGCTTTCTGTTTGAGGATTAGATTTGCTTGTGTTGGCAGGACTTTTGAAACTGTATAGAATGGACAGAGTTTAGTAAAGGTGTGCAAATTGGTGGTGCAGGCACGAGAGGCAGGGCTGCTGGCACCTGATCTTGTGCTTTATCTCGATATTCCTGCTGAGGTAAAGTTTATGAAGTTTCTATTGCTTTCATATCCCTGCTTCCAGTTTACTTGAGTGGCATGCAAGTTATAGTCATTGTGGCTTCTTTTCGGGTTTAGAAGTTAAGATGTGATTGTATGCCTGGTCCATTCCATGTTCCATTTGCATGGGGATTTTCTAAGAATATGAACCAATCATTAGTCATTGTGGGTTTAAATATTCAAGTGTCAGAAAATGTGATCTAAGGGCTTCTGAATTTGGCAGGTTGCTGCAGAGAGAGGAGGCTATGGTGGTGAGTGCTATGAATAAGTTGAGTTTCAGAAGAAGGTTGAACTCAATTTCAAATCTTTGCAGGACTCATCCTGGCAGGTAGGTACGGTCAACAGTATGTGTAAGCATTCTGTTCTGACTACCACTTTAGAACCTTGTGATGAGTTTGTTGTTTGGATACTGTTGTGAATTGTTATATTCAATTCTGCTACAAATGTGGTTGTCCATGCCTTGATTGGTAGAATTTAGCAATATCAGGCTCATGAGATTTTAGTTGGAATCTGCAGTGATGTAGATTGACCATCATTGGAATATTTTTTCAGAAAACTGCAGAACATGGATGTGACTCAATCGATTGATACCCTGCAATCCATGATCAGGATCACAGCACTCGAGGTTGTCAATGATTGCCACTCTGGTTGGGAGCTCTTTCAAATGTGGCCAGTGAAGAAGCTAAAAGTATCACCCCGTTGAAGGCACTACTATCAGGGGTGATTATTCTGACTATTGCATAGATTTGGCAGCTGAATAATTTAGGCAAATGCCAGTCATGTTGAGACAATAGAGCAACTAAGATTGACAGTGTCAACGGGAACAAAGGTCAGAATGTTGGATTGTAGAGAGGTGGTTTTTGAAGCAAAACTGGCTCCACTCATTATACAGATTGTTCTGTGAAACACTTCAAACGGATCAACGGTTGGCAAATAGAAACAGTGGATTTACAACATTTGCAGGGCTCATCGCTTTTTATCTGTGATTTACTATTGGTGATTAATGTTATATGTGATTTCTTTTGCAGAAGTGAGTACAGAATCCTTTTAAGTTCTCATTGCAGCAGGCATACAGAGGATTCACTCCTTAAACCTTATAAGTTACAGTATGTACATTGTATCCAGGTGTAACAAATCAAAGCAGACTGAACTTGTTAGATCCAGAATGAACTGGTGACTTTGTTGTTTTGTATTATTGTACTGGTTCAGTCCAGGTGTTGGCCGGGTATTGAGTTTTGATCTGGTTACCAACCCAGGTATTGATGACCTCCCAATTGGGTATTGATGTTTGATAACCGATTAATAACCTGCACACTTTGTATTGAATTTTCAAATTTTTTTAACCTACCAGGATGACCTGATTATCATCCAGCTAGGTTATCAATTCTAAAATTCTAAACATGTTTATGATAAAAAACAGGAATACAGAAAATAACTGATGGTATAATTGGTGGGTCTCAATTGGGAATTTCAGAACCAACCTTTATACATAACTGATGGTTATTACTCTAAAATAATCGGGTAAATCGATAATGGGGGTATTTAGTTTAATATTGATATTGCTAACATGTGTTGTCCCAAAATACAGATTAAAAAAAAACGAACCTGACCAGTTATGAAAAAATCAATAACCGGTCAATACCGGTTCAGTCCTAGGGCTGGGGGCCCCTGGTTTTTTAGGAAGTGTACGTAGCTAAAGTGACGATTATTCATTGGAAGATGTAGAAAAAGTGGAGATCATCCCTAGGAACATTTATCCAAATCTAGCTAAATAAAATACATAAGTACCCCCAGTTTGTAATGGGTGTATTAGAGCAGGCTAAAAATGGTGAGGGGCTAAAAATGGTGAGGAATGGTTTTGTATATAGAAATTTCATGCAGCCAATGGGAAGGCTCAGCATGCACTCAAAGTGCCTTGATCTTTTCTCTTGTAAGTTTTGAGTGGCAGGGTTGTGGGGGAGGATTTTTATCAAATATGTTCCCTATGTTCCCTATGTGTTCCTCAAGGATATTCCCAATAGCAGCTCGATTTAATTTCATATGTTTTGCCCAAAGTTCTTCCCTTCTCACTTATATGGGTGGGCCAAAGGCTACTCCATCTTTCCATAGAATCTTCTACTTTGGGGAGCCTCCATTTTCATTGGAAAAAAAAGAAGTTAGACTTGTGAGACACCCCAACTAATTAATATGAAACTCAGATTACTATAATCTTTGATCATCCTTCTATATGTTAAGACACATGAAAACCACATATAGTTTACTATAACCTTTAATCATCCTTCTATATGTTTGCCTACACAATGAAAATCACATATATGAATCCAATAAATTCCCACCCCCACTTCTGTCAACTGAAAACTTCCAAATCACTTATTTTTCAAATTTCAAATTTTAAATTTTGCAGTAATGAAAAAAAAAAAGGTGATATAAAACCTACAGACATTGCAATTTTCAGAATACCCCAGCTGCCAAAAGTCATAAAATGGACTGCCACAAGGAAGAAGAATCATGTGTTCCAGGTTCACCTGTTTTACAATCAGGTGTATGTAAATAAGAGCAGCTGTACAGGGGGAGGTGGTGAACTGGAATCTCAATGGATCTGGCAACAGCTGGCCAGAGAACAGAGATTTGACTTTAAAAGTTCCACTCAGAGAAAAGACTCAGGAAATCAAGCATCAAAAGCATGCCATGTGTGATCAAGAAAACAGATAGCAAATTGATTCCATACCATAACTTGAAAAACAGGTCTCATTGTCCTTACTGGTTTTTCCAGTTGTGCCTGTGGACAGGTATCCATGAGGTAGCTCGTCATTTATGAAGGAGAAGTTTGATATAATCATGTCTTGTGAGTCAGTGGACAGTTTGTGGCTGTGGTATACCCACCAAGCATGCCTACATGTGAGACTTTGCTCCAGGTTTCACGACTCTTCCAATGCTCCAGCACTCCCTGGTATCAGGGACTAATCATTTGGCACAGAGCCTAACTCTCAACAAATGTTACTGAGGCCATGGCAAACTTTTGAAACTCCTCAGTGCATACATGTATGGCTTCCACTACTTTACCGGCATAACTCACAACTCTCTTTGTGTTTGGCCACAACCATTCTCTTGCAGAATCTTGAATGTACAGGAAAGTGTGCATTGTTTCAGTGAGCAGTCATACCAGCTTTGCATGATGATGACTCTATCATGACTCTTCCATGATATCAGGGCAGGTAAGGGGCAGGGGGAGGTGGTGGTGGTGCTGCCATTGGAATTGCTCCGAACATAGTGTTAGGATCTACTCCACCAGATGTCACTGTTGAAAGTGCAATGAGTGCAGCAGTCAACCCAGCATTTCCAGCCACAGTTGGCTCTGCCTGGCCATAGCTGTCACGGTGATCCTTGTACTGATCTTGTGAATTTGGCCCCCCAACCATGGCACCCTCAATAACATGAGGATTTGGAGCATTCTTGTACAGCCATTCGCGGCCTTGTTGACAACCATACCGGACTCCATTCTTGGGGATTGATGCAGCTCGGTGATGAACTTGTTTTGGGTACTTGTTCCCATACCCTACTACATAGCTCATGTTCAAAGGATTCTTCCCAAGAATGTAGTCTATTTGATTTCTAGAAAAATTCCGCAAAGATTCAACTGCAAAGGCATAGGGACCACAATTCCAGCTTGGGACATCTGCAGCTCCCAAATAGTCTGCATAAAGTGCGGACAAAAATGCTGCATTCACAACATACTGCAAAGGCTGCCCACCCCCACGGTTCAATTCCAGAAGCCCACCTCTGGTGCGATTGAATCTTTTGAAATTGGGTAAGTATGAGCACATGACAGTATTTGTTTCATTCCAGTATTGTAGAAGTTGTGCCTCATATGGGTACCCAGGAGATTGCAGTATATGCAACCTTGTCAACAGTACCTGGGCACCAGCAAGCTTATTATCCCAAGAGAAAACACCAAACCATGGGCCTCCACCTTTTGCACCCGCATGAGCTGCCAGTATTGGGTTGGTCACAAGAGAAAGATATGTACTATTCCCTGTTGCATAATACAGCCATGCACCTCCCCATACATACTCATCCCAGTAACCTGTTGAGTTGTAAAAGACTTGCTCTCCTGGCGGAAGCTGAGTGACAAAACGGCTCCGTTTTCCACCATCCCGAGCAAAGGTGTATATATTTCTAGCAGCCATAAGCAGTTTCGAAGAGTATGTTGGTGAGTCGGCCTTGAACACTATGGAAGCTGCTGCTAGGGCAGCTGCCATTTCTCCACCCAGGTCTGGACCAGAACTCACAGCATAAGCTGGCCGGGCATAATCCATGTCCTCAGGGCGCTCCCAGCAACTATGGTCATTACTCACAGAGTCATTTCCAGCGCCCACCTGTGCAAAAACTGTCTGGATATTGGTGGAAGAGATATTGAATGTCTTCATTATATAGTCTGTCCCCCACTTTATGATCTCCTTCACATGGTCAAACTCTCCAGCTGCTTTGTATTTCTCGGCGTACTCAATAGCACTCCAGCTCAACAAAGTCATTGCATAGGCACCTGGGAAGCCAAACTTGATGTTGTCACCCGCATCATAGAATCCTCCAGTAAGATCTGTGGGTGATGCACCAATTGCATCAGACCCATCCCTCGTAGCTGATGTCCCTCGCCATGAAATGTTGTTTGAAGGAGGCAATCTACCAGATTTTTGTGCATCAAAGAACAAAAGAGATTTATGGAAAGCAACTGTGTAAGTGTCAGGGGGCAGTGGGGATGAGTGCTTGTGAGGTGCCACTTTCCATATGAGAATGGCAAAGCCCACCACGACACAGGCAGCAAAGAGCACACACACAAAGATGAAGAAGAACTTGCGGCTACATGTCATGCACCCAAAATCAATCTGCGGTTTTGATTTGTTCCTTGCAGGTTCTAAAAGCCAACTCTGCTGAGTCTCTTCCAGGCTTCTTACAGATGCCCGGTCAAAGTCCAGGTTTCGGCTCCGATCATCCTCTGCACCAGAGTCCATCGCCGCAACCTCCAATGGACCTCCCCATGAATTATACATCTTTCACCCCAAGCAAAAAAACACTGGTCGGAAACCCTGGTGATGACACAAAGCTCTTCACACAAACAGAACTGTGTGCTCTTCCTTAATGCAATCTGTCCCAACCACCAAACAAAAGATGAAATCAGAGGGGGAGGAGAGCACACATATATGTTCATAATAAGCTCCCTGTCAATGAGACAAAACCCACAACACCTGATTAACTGAACTCCTTAAAGGCATAATTGGTGCTAGGATCTGGTTTAGGTGCCCACCAGTGTGGATTGCCCAACCTGCACACTAATCATGTGCAACCTTGAAACCTAATATGCATGACCACTCAATCTCAGCACAGAATTACTATGATCCAACTGTCTGAATTGCTGCATTGCCCATAGATATGCACACTGAAAGCCCTATTGTTGCATGAATTAGATACTGCATAGTAGTTGGTTGCTCTCTCTGACTCCACCCCACGGCAGAAGGACCTTGACGGATCATGAGAGAAAATCCCAACTAGGAAGATGGGTGAGAGTGTCTGGTAGTGATCCTGCGAAATGACTTAGAGCAAATCGCAGGAGAAAGAGAGTATGATTTTTTGAGACTTCTGGACTTTCTTTGTTGATTGTTTCAGTTTCTTCGGTCTTTTTCTCCCATGTTCAAATTTGCCTTTTTCTTCTTCTCCTGAAGGTTTCCTTCTTTCCTGACCATTTTTAGCAAGCAGTCTTGTGCTCCTGAAGTTGTGGCTTCTGTACCAAGGCTATGTTTTGAACAGCAAGGAAGGATGCACAGAGAGAGAGGGAGCTGAAGGTTGTGAAAATTTTCAAGTGCACAACAACTACAGGTCCTAAGTGCAACGGGAAGTGTTGAGGACTTGTGAGACCTCGTCCGGTGACAAGAACTCTCCTCCTCCTCGTCCTGCACCTCGGTTCTTCAGCTCCGGTATCCCTCCTCCCCTCCAAAAGAGAATGAGTCTCTTCTGTTCCCACGGCTTCCAAGACCACAGAGGGCAGCAAACTCACAACCTTCTTCCTCCGAAACCCTGCCCCCACAACCTTCTTTCCTCCGAAATTCTGTCGCGACTTCCACAACGGCACTTCTTTCTTCCGGGTACAGGAAACCAAAAATCTCGTTTCACCACCTCCACCACGGCGGCCACGACAACGTTATACTGTCCACCTTCGCACCCTGCAACCAAAAAGCAAAACGAAAAGCATTCAAAACCAAGCTCAAAACAGATGTACCTACAATTGCATTACTGCACAAAAAGTACACAAGGTAGATAACAACAAACCAAAGAAAAAGCACGCACACAGAAAACCACTCACATTCCCAAACTCCGCCGCCAAAGAATAGAACCGAAAAAATACAAAAAGAAAAAGAAAAAATCACAGATAACAACACAACACGATTAAAAAATAGTAGGAATCATACCTGATGTGAAGGAGCACCTAATTACGCGTGAGAGACAAGGAAAGAGCGAGCGTCGTCATGTTCACAAATGTGGATGCAGCAGGAAGCATAATGCAAACGGGTGGAGAAAGAATGAGAGAGAGAGAAGAGAGGGCGGCTACAACAATGCGAAGAGTTGACATTACCCGGAAAGAACCACCCCGGTACCCGCTTTCGGGGTAAGGGGAGCTGGGCCCACATAAGATACAACGAAACAACGCACCATCATCCCGTTTTGGGTTTCGTTGCCCATCGATTTTTTTAAATATATATATATATATATATATCGGAGTCAAGTTTAAGGCTTTTCCCCCGTCTCAAAAAATATATATTGCTATTCACGATTACCCACCTACTTGCCATGGACTGCCTACCGACCTTTTCATTACGGCTTACCACTTAGCCATTACTATCTACCTACTTACCTTCAAATAGTACCTTGGGTCGTTTTTGTTGGAAACTGACAGTGGACCGATGAGAGAATAGAGATGATAAAAGCACTGATTTTTATTATGAGCTCTTCACCCAACCTTAGGATCACAAAGATGTTGCTATAAACCTTGTGTTTCAGACTCAAGCTTTGTCCTAATCTAAATAGGAAGTGAACACATCCATGTAGATGTTACTTACCCTAGAAGTGCATGCAAAAGGTTATCATCTCATGCATTGACATGCACAAGGTCATTGACTTAATTTGCTTAACATATTTCATACTCTCCAAAGTTTGTGCATGTAATGCAAATATTTCAAATAACTATAACTTGGTATAAATAACTGAAGTAACTTGTCAAGAAGTTGATATCTAACACCCCCACACAATAAATTATCAAGTTACACAATTATCACACCTATTTAAGTGTCAGAAATATTCATGCTCATCAACAGAAAGTCCTTTGGTCAAAATATCTACAACCATATTCTCCATGTTACAATACACCAACTTGACAAAGCTTTTTTTAATCTTCTCTCACACCAAATGATGATGAATCTCGATATGTTTTGTGTGAGCATGAAAGACTACATTCTTTGATAAATATATACAACTTTGATTGTCGCCATATATGACAATGGGTTTCATTTATGGAACACCAATGTTCCCAAAAAGTGATGAAAGCCACATTGCTTGTTTTGTTGCTTGTGAAGTTGCCATACATTTAACTTTTATTGATGACAAGCAATAAAGGTGTGTTTCTTGCTATTCTAGTTGATAGCACCATTTCCCAATAAGAAAATGTAACCTACTACGAATTTGCGGTCATCCATATTGCTAACCCAATCTACATCACAATAGGCACACATTTGTGTGCTTCCATACATAGTATCATAATACCCAATATTGGGACACTTACTTCAGTAAACATTCCTTTCAAAATGCATTTAACCCATATTATTTCCATCAATTCCGTGGTTATGATAAATGTCCATTTCAAAATGCATTTGACCTTTCATGTTCTTGTTGAAACCTTGGCTATGGCTTACATTTCATTCGAAATGCGCCTAACCTTGGCTATGGTTTACATTTTCATCAAAATGCACTTGGCTTTTCATTTTTTTTTCAAAACTTTGGTTATGGCTTACATTCTTATTAGAATGTGCATCACCCCTCACATGTTCTTTGGTTATAGTTTACATTTTCATCACAATGCACTTGACCCTTCATGTTCTTTTTGGAACCTTGGCTATGGTTTATATTCCCTTCAAAACATGCATGGCCATGGCTATGCTTAACATTTTTGTCAAAATGCACTTGACACTTCATATTTTTTTTGAAACCTTGGTTATGGTTTACATTCTTTTCGAAATGCACCTAGCCCTAATTATGGTTAACTTTTTTATCAAAATGCACCTTGCCCATAATAACATCCTTAATGTTTTTTCCAAAACACAAACCAAAAAGGTCAAAACATGACAATGGAGCCACAAAGGGCATGGAATGTCACATTCTATCATAATAAAATATAGATTTTATTTTTATATTTGTCATTTGAAACCATGGTAATCATGGCACATTAATTTTTTTTAACACACATGATGTCAAGAAACTCAAATTAAAAATCTAGTTTATCCAATTTTAGGTTTTTGGTTTAGTTAAAGACTTTTGAAAGTGAAAATTTCTATCATTAAAAAAGGACTTTCAAAGGACCCATATAATAGAAATAAGTTGATGGTAAAAAATATGAAATGATAATAACCTACTAAACACACCAAAAAAACATTCACAATTTTTAAAATATGGAATTTTAAAACTTTGAAAATTCAAAGTATGTACATTTGAAAATTCAAAATTTCAAAATTTTAAAAATGTTTTACCACATATAAATGGGTATAATGTACATGATGCATTGAAAAAATTTGTAGTTTGTATAACATTAAATTCTATTTTTAAAAATTAACATTTTTGGTTTGATATCAAATTATCATCATTTTTCAAAATGAAACATATAATTTGCAAGGAAATTTTACATTTTTACAAATTCTTATTTATTCAAAAATTATTAAGATTTTTTTTTGACTTATTGGAACAATTTTATTCATTTTTCATAACAAATTGAAAAAAAATCATTCAAAACATCATTTGTATGAAAAAGTTATTTTGGGGGAAAAAAAGATGCAGTCCTAGTGTAAAGTAACACTTATAGCTCCTTTGAGTGCATTTTGACCCAAAATTCATTGTGTTTTAAGATAACAAAAAAATTGTTTCATTGTAATATAATATGATTATTCAAAATTGGCCATAAATTGGCTCACAACCCCCATTACATGTGCAATATCAAGTTTGATGCATACCATTGCATACATGAGACTTCCAATAACATTTTGAAACAAAATAGCCAAAATTCCTTCCAAGTCTACATCATTTTGAGGACCCATATCTTTTGAAAGTTTACAATTAGTCATAAAGGGAGTAATTTGTACTAACTTGCTTTTAACCATTTCAAATTGCTTCAATATACCTCCAATGTGTTTGTTTTGGTTCAAATAGATCATTCAGTTTTGTCAAACATGATTTATTTGTATCCCTGAACAATATTGGATTTCACCTAAATCCATCATTTTGAATTTTTTTGAAAAAATATCCTTCATCTTTTTCAACAAAACCAAGTCATTGAAGGCCAAAATTAGATCATCAACATACAAAGTTATGATCACATAAGAATTTCTTGAACTCTCTTAAAATAAACAATATTGTCAGCATAACTCCTTTCAAATTCTTAAGATGAAAAATATGCATTAATCTTGTGGTTTCATTCATAAGGAGATTGCTTCAAACTATACAAATATTGAAGCTTCCATATCATATTCTGTTTACCTTTGACAACAAAACCCTTTGGTTTTTGCATATATTTTTCTTATGAGAAAACTCCATTCAAAAAGGGAGTTTTAACATCCATTTGAACACCTCAAAATCTTCAATGGTTGTAACTACAAGCATATTTTGAATTGATTCCATTCATGCAACAAGGGAATAGGTTCACTGAAATCAATTCCTTCAACTTGTGTAAATCCCCTAGCCACCAAACAAACCTTGTGCATTGCCATAAAGCCATCAGCATTATATTTGATCTTGAAGATCCATTTCCAACTTGTTGGTTTGCGATTAGGCATAAAATGAATAAGTATCCAAGTTTTATTGTTTATTCTTGTGACATTTTCTTACAAAATGGACTTTGGTGCCATAATTGTTGCAAGTTCCTTTCTTCTTCTATTTCTCATTCTTGAACTTCCTTCAATTTACAACCCTTTTGAACTTCCTAAAAGCATCTTTAACATTAATGTTCCATGTCTTATACCATGGTTGAATTGCACTTATTGCTTCCATCACAATCCTTCTTGCAACAATTGTCCACATACTAACTCCATAGACAATTGATCAATATGGGTACTAAGTGAAACCACAAGGGTATGGAATGACAGTGGAAAATTTCCTAAAAGTGTGAATATCAATCCTCATTAAAAATGATTTGCAACCATTTGAAGCTTGTCAATATGAACTTGCATTAAGATGCATTCTTCCATCTTAAAATTATAGAACTTTTTACATGGTTGCAATATGTTGCCAACATGTCTTTTCTCAAATGTTGCACAAAGATTTTCCCATGCATCTTTTACACTTCTTGCACATGTTACATGATGCAACCAAAAATCAACATTTAAAAGAACAAAATTTCAATCCAATTTTTCCTTTTTCATGAATAAACAATGTTCAAACATGCATCCTTCAAATTCAACTTTTGGTGGCAATAATTCTCTTGAGGCGATCTCCCACAAATCCTTCTCATGCAAAAGAAATTTCATCTTCATCTTTCGTGTATGAAAATTATTTCCATTCAACTTTTCAATATTTTGAGCATCAATTTAGTGGATGCCATGATTGAGAATAGAAAAATGCTAGAAAACAAAACTCATAGAGCTTTGAAACTCTTAACAAAATGTTACAAAAATTAAAAACACACCCATTATTTCATAAATTTCAAAAATTATGTAAAACAATTCCAATCTTTTCTTCCTAAAAAACAACCACACTTTAATACCATGTTGGAAATTGACAACGGATCGATGAGGCGATCAAGATGATACAAACACTAATTTTTACTACAAGTTCTCCATTCAACTCGAAGATCACAAATATGTTGTTACAAACCTTGTGCTCCACCCCCAAACTTTGTCCTAATCTAAATGGGAGGTGAACACCTCCATGTAGATGTAATTACCTACCCTATAAGTGCATGCGCAACGCAATTATCTTGTGCATTGACATGCAAGCGCATGCACAAGGCCATTGACTTAACTTACTTAACATATCTCGTGGTCCCAAAAGTTTGTGCATGTAATACAAATATCTCAAGTAACTATAACTTGGTAAAAACAATTTAAGTAACTTGGTAGGAAGATGATATCTGATAGTTTTCACATATTGCATTTTTCTTTGTCTACTTACATGCAATTCCAAGCTCCATTTTGTCTCTTCCATCATCTTGCTCCATTTCCAAGAATACACACATTTCCAAATATGTTAGCTATTGAAGCAATGATGCTTTCTTTTTGTGTTTTCATGATCCCCCCATGTAAAGTTTCAAGTTTTTAAAAGGACCTAAAGATTTTTCTTTCGTTTGTTGTGCAAGTTGCAAGAGCCTTGAAGGGATGTTCAAACTACTTGACAACCACTCTTCTACCCCTCCATGACACGTTCCATTCAAGGTAAGTCACAATGTTGTGTTTTTTTTTTTGGGTGTTTGAAAGGTTGTCATGGTTTTTTGTTTAGTTTAATTTAGTTTGCAATGTGACAATGAGTTCATCAAAGCTTGTTGTTTTATGTGTGTTTTGTTTAATGTAGGTGAAATGGGGGGCTCCTTGGAGCTCATTGTCGTGATTTTATTTTTGTGTTTTATTTTTTGCAAGGTGATGGAGAATTCTTTGGAGCTTGTTGTCATTTATTGTATGTTTTGTTTGTTGTAAGCATAAAACTTGTGCATTATAATGTTATTTTTACATAATGCATTAATTTTCCAAATTTGTTTATTTGTTTTTGAAATATTTATAAACAACATTGATGCATTGCAAGGAACTAAGAAACAAAGTTTACAAAAGTTTGGTATTTTACCTTTGTTGAATTTTATATCTTCATGCCTATTACCAAAGTTTTTTTTTTTTGCTTGGAACAAACTTTGTGACACCACCAAGCATGAATTCATGCTAGAGGTGGTCCTTTCACATTAATGAGCTGCCAACTTTTTAAGCATTGGTATGCACTAAAAGTAATTCAATCTATAATTGCATACAATGTGTTGCATGACATTAGCAACTAGAATAATAACTTTAATGGGGGACCTCCTTATGGGGAACAATAACATGTAACATCATTTATTTTAATGATGATGATGATTCATTGAAGTTGGTATCATAGTTATGACATTCTTGGTGCGGGAATGTTATGGAAGCCCGAAGAAGCAAGAATTTTAAAGAATTTTATAAATCAACGGGTGAACATTCGGTAAACATTCGCGGGCATGTTAGGCTTACATTAT
>Ga0209208_10003390_pt1 | contig 22832 bp, 22 predicted proteins | sample S1TSphfallax_3_FD_187694 | JGI IMG/M metagenome (GOLD analysis project Ga0209208, IMG submission 187694) | Host-associated microbial communities from peat moss isolated from Minnesota, USA - S1T2_Fd - Sphagnum fallax MG (SPAdes) (version 2) | ecosystem: Host-associated > Plants > Peat moss >...
AATATTTATAAGTTTTATTTTTTCTTATTTTTTACTCTTTATTTGGTTTCTTCATTTTTGGATTTTTTTTTTCTTTTAAAATTATTTTACTGTATTTCCCTTTCCTTGTTTCATTTGTTTCCATTCCTGTTTTATAGTTTTTATTTTTTCTATTCTTATTTTGTCTATCTTCATTTTTTTTCTATTTTTATGTATTTATTTATTTTTATTTTTTTCTATTTTCTTTTTCAAAAAGATTCTAGTTTTTTTAATATGTTCTATAATGAAAATAATTTTTTAAAAAAATTGTATTTTTGTTTGATTAGATGTAGGTCCTCCAATTTTCCCCAAGGATTTCTTTAATAGAAATGGCACCTCGCCAGGCCCCCCGCAACAACTGCCCTGGCCGCCCTGCCCTGCCCTGTTTGTCACCACAGACAGACACCACCATGTTTGCAGACACCACCATGTTTGCTCCACCAGGAACGGGCAGTGACTGAAAGAATCTTCCAGGCACTGCCCAATTTTTGTCCTAACAGACAGACACTATGTTTACTTTAACATATAAGATGTTAAAGTTGGCGTGATTTATGTGTTTCGATAATCCAAACTCCTTTCACTGGTTACCATGCATAACTGGTTTCTGGACTGCATGCCTGAAACGAGAGGAAAGAAGGGAGAAAATTATGCGTTATAACCCCCTCCTCTGGACCAATGACCAAGTGACACGTTGGACAATGCAGTCCAGAAACCCCCTTATGTAGTCTATTTTCTCAAAACGAGGGACCAGATGAAAACTTGCAGGGCAGAGCCAAAAAATAAACGTCCTGCAGATTTCTGTTACCGATTAAATTGCACAAGAGGATGAGTCTCATCCATAGTGATTATGGCCTCGTCCGAAATGGATGAGTCTCATCGATCCAGATTCCTTCTTGTTTGTTTTTCGTGTTTGTTCATCAACGGCAGCGCTTTCTCTCTCTCTCTCTCTCTCTTTCTTCTCTCTCTTCTCTCTCTTCTCTCTGTGGGTTTGTGTCCGTCGCGGTGCAGCTTTGGTTGTTCCCTGGTCTTTGTTGCAGCCCTACATGGCAGAGCAAGACGCCATGCTTATAGCATGTTGTTTGGACTTGAATTGAGCAGGTTTGGAATCGGGAGACGCGGAGAGGAGCCTTGTGTCTTTCTGCGGATATGAATCATTTATACTGCTCCACACGAAGTTGTGGACAATCGAACGCAGTGAGGGGAGACGAGGGTTTGTCTGTTTGTTTGTTTGTTTGTTTGTTGTGTGTGTAAGCCGTCAGGGAAAACGAGAGCGGCAGGACGGAAGGAATGAAGCTAGCGGCGCGTATTTTGTTTATGAGTAAGACGTCAGGGAAAACGAGAGCGGCAGGAAGGAAGGAAGGAAGCTAGCGGCGCGTATTTTGTTTATGAGTAAGACGTCAGGGAAAACGAGAGCGGCAGGAAGGAAGGAAGGAAGCTAGCGGCGCCTATTTTGTCTATGAGTAAGACGTCAGGGAAAACGAGAGCGGCAGGAAGGAAGGAAGGACAGCTAGCGGCGCGTATTTTGTTTATGAGTAATCCGTCGGGGAAATCGAGAGCGGAAGGAAGGAAGGACAGCTCGCGGTGTGTATTGTTGTTTATGAGTAAGCCGTAAGGGAAAACGCGAGCGGAAGGAAGGACAACTCGCGGCCTGTACTTTGTAAATGCTTCTTTGAATTTCAATTAAGAAGGATGTTGCGGGTCTGCATGGTGACGTTATCGTGTTTGTTGGATATTGATGTTGCTTGAGAGAGAGAGAGAGAGAGAGAGAGAACTTGATTGCAGAGTAGGTATTTTTATTTATTTTTAGAAATCGGGGGTGAAGTAAAACAGCGGAAGAGGAAACGAGCGGAAAACGCTCGGATAAAGGAAGGAAAGTATGGAGGTGAGGATGGAAGGGATGTTATGGGGGAGCTTGCCTGAGCACATCCTGGACAGAGTGTTGACCATGTTACCCGTGAAGAGCTTGTTCCGTTTCAGGGCTGTGTGCAAGAGATGGAACGACTTCCCGTCTTCCCACAGCTTCTTAGATGCATGCTCATCGGATCAACCTAAATGTTGTGAGACATGGCTGGTTGTGACAAATTCTCACAGATCCTTCGCTTACAATCCCTACTCTAAGAAGCTGTCCAATCTGGCCCCTCCGCTGTTCCAAGACTTGTGGTACTCTGACTTCCTTGCGAGCAGTGAGGGACTAATCTTGCGGGCATCATCATCATGCTCTCCTCAGGATGGAGCGCTCCAGGCTGCTGCCAGTAGTATCCACATCTGTAACCCTTTTACAGGATTTGTGAGGCAGTTGCCTCAGGCAGTTGGACGGCCATGTGCTGCTCAAATCCTGATGGATCCCAGTGGCCACAGATACCGCATTGTTGCCCTCTGTGTGCAGCAATCTGATACCAGCCAGCAGGAGGAGCCACGTAGATGGTCATTAGAGTCTTACAATTCAGTGGGCAACTGCTGGCAGGTGCTGTGTAGCAAAGTTCCAGTTGAGATCATCATGCAGGATACTATAAGCATGGTTGTGTGTAATGAGATAGCATACTGCGCCATTGGTGTACGCATTCCTTTCGATGTCTGGGAATTCCATTTTCAGACAAGCACTTGGTATCGTGTTGGGTTACCAGCTTTGCCAGCTTACGCCAGGTATCATCTTGTGGGATGTCAAGGGAGGCTACTTCTGGTGGCTAGGATCAAAGAACAACAACATCCGGATGCAACACTCATAGAACGAATCCACATCTGGCAGCTTGAACAGAGTAAGAAACTATGGACCCACATGCTTGAAGTTCCTGATGAGATGCTGGGCCAAATGGGAAGCCGAGGCTGGGCCTTGAGTTGCTGTGCATATGGGGACTTACTCATCTTGATTTTCAAGGATATGTTGTGGACCAAGATTCTGGTCTACAACTTCACTACAGACCAGATTCACTGTGGACCTTGTCTGTACACTGTCTTATCCACCACAGAGTTTCTCTTTTACCCCAGGCTATCTGCTTTGGTGTGATGATGATACGCACGGTCTTTGGTGCAAATCCTCATTCAGTCTGCAGGACCAACAACACCACCACACACCCTATCAGTTTGGTGTTCGTACCCTTGCAATCTCCTGAGCACCAGAAAAAAAAGAATCAGTGGCCAAGGTATGTGAGAAGCACTTCTCCTGCTCTTCAAACTTGTATAGACTTAGAGACACAGAAATCCACCACACCTTGCTCACCAAATGGAAGACTCAATGTTGGGATGAGACAAAGTTTTTCAGTATCTGCTGGAGGGTTCAGTACTCATCTCCATATGGAAAGCTTGTTTATTTGAAATTAGATCCCTCCTTTGAGCCAAAAACAGTCTGTAAGAAGGCTGGATCAGTCACCTTGGGAACATGTACGTGCATCTGCTTTTCTTCTAGACAGGTCAAGCCAATTCAAGCTCAAAAACTTAACTCCTTGTTGTGCATCCAAAAAAAACAACCCAGGTTTGGAAGATGAATTAACCCTGCTCAGTGTCTATGGGAGGTCTGGTGCTCATATTATGTGAGGTCTTTGATTGAAGTTACTCCTGACTTCAAGCTGAAAACAGTCTGTTGGAGGGCCAGATCAGTCATGTTGTAAACACCTACTTCATCTGCTTGCTCTTAGATAGGTCAAATCACTTGAGCATAATAACAGCAGCTTGGTTGCGGACAAAGCAAACCGGGTTTGGAAGGCACTGAAACATGTAAAGTGGCCCTGTCCAAACTCCTTTGCTTGGCGACCCCATTTGTTTTTCAGCTCCTTCAAGGTATCTCTCTTGTTTGGTTCATTTTCCCCTCATGGGAATCCACACACTGGCCTTCTGTATATATACACTTTCAAGGATAGCGTGCTGGAGCTTTGGTACATGAATGCAGGCCAATCCAACTACTGAGTTATGGAGGATTGATTTTGGCTTCAAGGACAACATTGATGTTTTCAGCGCAGTTTTCTGTTGAGGGTGTACATTGTGGAGTTCTCATTGGTTGAGGATGTGCATGCATGCACATGTGTCTGGGTTTGTTGTTATCTTGGATCTGCAGTAGCACCCCATTGATTTGCCTACTCATTTGTCTGTGTGAATGGGGGCAATGTAGAGGGGCATATCTATTGCTCTCAACTAACTGAGCTGATGCCATGGTTTTGAGCAATTTTCTGGTCATTGTCACCCGTTTAATGGTCTTATGTGGTTGTTGTCTCAAACCATCTTCTGAGCTCTTGACAATTATTTGCAGCCACTCAGTTGTGGATGCAAATCCATGGTGCTCAATACTCTTCTATGTTTGCTAAATTCATGTCAATAGCTCTCCAGTGACTATATACTTTGGCAATTCCACCAAAGACAGAGTATATAAACTCTACATTTGAGTAAAATGTGCTGGATCATGTCTCTGTATAGTTGAGTTGAGAATGCATGTGACCTAGCCAGGTTCAGAATTGTACACCCAACCAAAATGTGCACTTGAATGGGCAGTGTGAAGGGTTTACTCGTTTGGGGTCCCCTGCAAGTGGTCCTGAGAATTTTTTGGGTAGCTTGTCTGGCATATCCACAACTTCAGGGAGATGGGGGATAGAATCTTGTCTTTGTCAGCTCCTATTTGAACTTCCAGGCCAAGATTTGTGTTTTTGGTGGTGAAGTTTCCATCCCAAGGAGCCATCTCCTTTATGAAGGCATTATTTCTTTTGGGTTCAAAATTTGGTTTCATTGTCCTGAATAAAGCTTGTGGGAGCCACTGGATGCACATGGATGGCTATTATTTGCTACCACTAAAACTCCACCTATGTTTACTTGACGAAGATTACCCAGTTCTGTGGATTTTGTCCAGTGCCAACAAATGAAGCAAGCAACCCTGTGGTGCAGTAGTTCAAGCCCCACAAACTATGGCTTCCAAGTGAATCACTTTGATTGACAAATGGATCCTCAACATGTCCCTATGACAACACTGAACAGATTCAGAAAGAGGCAACTGCTGGGTGCCCCATGCACCTCTGGTTCATTCCAATGCAACCAGGGGTTGGAAGACTCCAACTTGAGGTACTGTTGGGATACCCCTAACCTTATCATCACTTTCCTACCTTTTCAATCACAGCGTTCACCTATGTCAAGCTCTGCAAGAATAGTACTGAATTGTTGCACTTTCAAAAGGAATAGTGTTCAGCCTCTACTTCTGAATGCTTTTCTGTCAAATTGGGGTAGGCAAGAGGATCAAGATCCACATGAGACTTTGCACATGTTTTTTATCACTCTGGACACCAGTTTGTATCAAACTTGGAAATAGCAGAGCTGATTGGTGGAGTTGCTGCATATTTTCAAATCCATTGAAATGGGCTACTTGTTACTTAAAAGATTTTGCTTAGGTCAAAACTCTCTTGCTGTGAGCGAAGTTTGTTGGTTTGTCCTGTCTGGGAGAGACTATGGAAGGATGCAGAGTTCATTTGGTGCACACTTTGAGTAATGTTCACCGGGTACGACTTACTGTGGACTGTATGTTCCATTTTTTGGAAACTTTCAAGGAACATTCTATTTTAACTGTTGCTGGTTTGAACTTGCCATGAGGGGAAGAGCTATTATGCAGTGAGCTGCTTGTTTGTTTCTGAGCTTGATTTTGTGTGGTGATCATCTTACAAAACACTCAAAAGAATTGCTCAGAACAGCTGCAGTGCCACAAGTCCAAATGAATGAATGAATGCTGCAGATGATGTTGCAGGATGATGATCAAGGTGCCATTGCTTGCTAACTAATGACCCCCAGCTTGTGTGAGAAAAGGTCATGATATTGTGTGTGAAATCAAGCTTTGATGGATTGCAATCATTCCCAGTGTCATAGGCATTGTATGTGGAAAAGTGTGAATTTTGTGCCTGAGATCATGAGTTGTGCAGTCATAGATGGGTGGGTGGGTGGGGTAGTGAAGAAGTCCATTCGCAAAGCTTGAACATTGTGCCTGAGATCCATCACTTGTGCAGGCAGAGATGGTGGTGAATCATTTGTGGCTTTTGAGTGATATGAGAAGTGGTATGAGGTCTTTTAAGAATATGATTTATTGTTGTTATAGCAATGAAACACGTCTCCAAGGAACCCAAGCAAAGTTTGGGTTCAGTTCTTGTCAATTGCTGGTTTGGTGGAAGACTGTTGCACACTTGCTGACCTCTACTCTTGCATTTCCACAGCAATGTTGGTGATGATGCTTTTGAATTCAAGGGTGCGAGTTTGGTAAGATAGTGCAGACTGGTTGCTCCTTGCAAGAAAACTTTTGAGGAAATGATTAATCAATGCAATATCAATTGAACAGTGGACCACACAACCTCCATTGCTCTCTTACCCATTTCTTACCCATCTTCCTCTCCCTCTTTTTCCAAAAGCCACAAGAAAAATTAAATCCCATGCACATAAGAAGACAATCATAAAAATTAGGTGTGCACAACTTGTGAGGCTTGTGGTTAATCACACAGCTACCAGCCACCACATTAGGAGCTTTTGAGCCTTTGCCATGACACCACCATCTCTCCACCCCACCACCAATATCACACTCTTCTTCCTCCTGCCTGAAATTTTGATGCAAAAATGAAGCTCCATGCTCATTCTTCATGAGAAAGAGTTCTTCCCATCTGAAATCAATAGCAACAGCAGTCATAAAACAAGTTAGTATCTGCAAAGGATGATGACCTCATGCATGTGTTTCTGCATGCAATACCAAGGTAAGCAACATCTACATGTGACATGTTCACCTTTTATTGAGTAGGCCAAAGCTCAAAAGTGGACCATAAAAGTTTGTAGCAACTTGTGTGATTCTAAGGTTGGGTGAAAATTTTGTAATAAATCTTTGTTTTTCTAATCTTTATTATCTCATTGATTCACTATCAATTTCCAACATGGTATCAAAGTCTAGTTCTTGAAAGAAGGAAATTTTGAATTGCATGTTATAGTTGTTCATCCAAAGGCTTTGGAGTTGAATGTTTATTTTTTAGCATTGTTCCAGTCACAATCATGGCAACTAGTTTTGATGTCCAATGCGTCGAGAAGCTTAATGACAATAATATTCATGCTTGGAGGATGAAGATGGAGTTTTTCATGCATGAGAAAAACTTATGGAAGATCATTTTAAGAAAGTTATTGCCACCAGAAATCAAGTCTAAAAAAATTTATCCAAAAGGAAACCTTCATGAAACTTGCATGTTCATGAAGAAAGACAAGTTGGCTCATGAGGCAACATTTTAAAATGTTGTTGATTTTAAATTGCATCATGTATCATGTGCAAAAAATGCAAAAGACATGCAAAACAACCTCTATGCAACATTCAAAAAATAGCAAGTTGATAATAAATTACAGTTATGTCAAAAGCTTTGCAATCTTAAGATAGAGGAAGGCACTTCAATGCAAGGTCATATTGACAATTTTTGCATGGTTATTGATTAATTGGCAAACATTGATTGTCCAATTTGTTAGAATATTTAACATTTACATTTTAAAGCAGTTTACCACCCTTTGTCCATACCTTAACAATTTTGCTCAATACCTATACCGATGAATTATCTATGGAGTTAATACATGGACAATTGTTGCAAAAAGAATTACAATATAAATCAAAAGTTTTCAGCCATTATATAAGGCAAGAAACACTAACTATTAGGGATCTTTTTGAAATGTTCAAAAGGGGTGCAAATTGGAAAAGTTAAAAAATGAAAAGAAAGTAGTTTACAATTGCAATGCCATTATCTAAACTTATTTAATACTAAAATGCAGCATACATAACATTGATACAAACTGAACTACAAATCAACTACACTTGCATACAATGGTGGTTTTCAAAATAAAATGTATCACATACTTCAAGTATTGAGGTTAGAATTCACCATACCTTTATTATTTTGAAATTTGTTTTCTTGCATGTACTGGTTTGAATTATTACACAACAAACAACAACACATTCAATGACATGGTTATTAACAACCTAACCAAATTATAATACATCACATGTGCATGCTATTCTATCCAAAACTATATTTTTCAAACAATTTAATCACTATCTTACTTTTGAAAAAACCGTACCTTATATGCACAACTTTCATTTTCATGTATTCAAATATTATCAAAGTTTGACCTTATAACATAAGAACAACAAAAGTCATTATAAATGCACAAAAATAACATGTGTGTTTGAATAAACTAGTTTTATTTCAATTTGACCTCAAAAATGCAAATGATCAAACATAAATAAAAACCATAACATGAATTTCATCAAAAAAAATTCATGCTTCACAAATCCTTCTCATCATTATAAGTTACAATTTACAAATTAACTTCTAAAGAAACGGAAGATTTTCTCACACCATTTTTTTAAATATATGCAAATAAACATCTCATCAAACATAAATAGAAAAAATTTCAACCTCTAAAAATAAAAACAAGAACCTTCAACCTTCAAAAACAAGAACAATAACTTTCAACCTCTAAGAACAAAAACAAAAACCTTTAACCTCCAAGTTTTTTAAATAAACAAAAACCTTGTAACAATTTTGAAACTTTACTTCTAAACTATAATTTTTTAAAAAAGAGTTATGTAACACATGATATGATAATTGCATCACCAAAAGACTTTTAAATGCACAAAATGTTTAAAACAAAAGACCTCCTTTATAATTCATCTGAATTTTTTGACAATAGGCATAAGTTCATGAAGGTTGTTAATACAAAGGGGGAGATCTACTAATTTATTACCACATGTCACCCGCTTAGGGGTTTCATGTTCAAATTTCATATTCTCAAATTTCAAATTCCAAATTAAAATCTAGTTGCATATTACTTGTTCACAGTGATCACACAGTTGATTTGGTTGACTTGATTAATGTGTTCACATGTTGGCTTAATTAATTTGGTTATTTTGGCTAACATGTTTAATAAATGTTAGTTGTTAATAGGGAAAAGGTTATCATTTGTAGTTCATATTGAATTTTATTATTATGGGCATAGGTCAATCATCACCTTGAATGAATTAGTCTTTATTAATAAAACAATTAGACATTTAAAGTTTAAACATCAAAGAATACAAACGAAAATCCATATGTACACCCTAATTGAATTTGTAACACAATATACACACTACTTTTAATTTCAATTCAAAAACAAACTTTCACCTTCAATGAATTTTATGGTTTGATAGGTTTGTAAAATAATATAATGTTATGAATTGCGATGTAATGGAAAGTTAATAATAAAACAGTTGAACAACAATCATAAAATAGTGGAAGAGTGATATTTATATAGTGTGAACCTAATTATATCTGTGGGAATCATAGCGGACAACTAGTTGCAAGCAAGTTAAAAATGTCATATCTATTGGGTAATGAAAATGCATACACATGGCATGGTCATATGTGTTAAGGTTGTACACCATTTGCAAAATAGTCATTGATTATGTGCTACATTTACTTTAGTTGTAATGTAGTTGTCACATGTTACTAAAATGCAACTTGTCAATATTATCAAACATGATTGACTACAACCATATCTATAGTGTGTACATTTTATCATATAAATGTCCATCTTTCAATTAACTTGCAATTATAATACAACTCCTTAATTTTTTTGACATGTCATTTTATTTATCACTTCTTCATATTTTCATGCAATAATTGTAACATAGTTGTATATTAGTGGTTGTGGATTTATAGTTGCAAAACAATTTAATTGTTATAAACATGATTTTTCATTATGTAAAACATAGCTTGAAGCAACTTAAAGCATAAGTTATAATAGCCCAAGGTAGCTTAAAATAACATAAAATATATATTATTATATTTTTAAAAACCTAGGGCATAACCTAATATAGTCTAAAATAACTTAAGGTATAATAACAACAACATCAATAGCCTGGGGTAGAATAATATATAATAACCTAGAATATAACATAGTTAATATACCTAAAATAACTTGAGGTAAACAAAATAGCCTAGGATATAATTTAGGGTAAAATAACCTAAGGTATAACATAAGATAATTTAAGATGTAGTAACTCAAGACAATAAAAAATATAACATAATGTAACTTAAAGTATAGTTTAAGGTACAATAACTTAAGGTGGTAAGCCTAAAGTACTTAAAACAAGATTTTAAAAATAAAATTATTGTAATGAATCATTTCAATTATTTGTCAATTATGTTAATTAGTAGTGAATTATGTCAACTAGTAGTGAGACATGATGATTACATAGTGACTTACAATGACATTGTTTTAGCCAAGTTGAAATGATTAAAATGGGGTGAACTTATTTTACTTTTAAAACCCCTTAATTATTTAAGTTAGTGAACTACACCTTACTTTTGCATTAATGTTGTTTCCTACATGAACATCTCTTAAAAACTTAGTGAGAACTTGGTGGTGGGTTTCCTTTAAATAACTATAGGTAATTAAGAACATTGGTCGGCTTCATGTTCCTTGAAAGCATATTAGGAAGGCTTGTTCGTTGTTGCATTTTATGAAGGTTTTCTCTGGTGTTTTCTTATGTAAATTTCAATGGTAAAGGCAAAAGTAATTTTAAATTTTGGTTATGTGTAAGTCATTCCCTTTGAATGACATCTTTTGTTGGCCAAATGATTTTGCAAAATTAATAAGGAGTTACATTCTCTAAAAGTTGTGAGTGACACTAACATTCATGAGTTTTGACAATGGGAAAGGAAAATACAATGTTTAATAACTGAAATTTGGAAAACAAGCAAAAAGGAAGAAAAAAAGGTGTGTGCGAAAATTTCAACAATGGAGCTTTTGCATTTGACAACCTTGGGGAAGGCAATTTATACTATAATCACCAAAACACTAACACCAAAGTTATCTATTAATATTCACCTTTGCTTAAGCTCAAGGAAAATTATTTAGATATTATCCTATAAGTGTGTTGAAACTCAATTTCTTGTGTTGTTGGTCACAATTTTAGTGGCATCCTAAATCAATCATTGGTAAAACCAAATTTGCAACTTGAATACAAAATGTTTTCAATGAACTCAAAGGTTTCCCCAAGCTTTTTGATGTAGTGGTTGTTTGGGAAGTTTTAAGGGGGTGATAATGTTTTCCTAACCGGCAATGACAATGGATTAGTTCCTCTCTTGAAGGAAGAACCCTGAGGTTCATTACCAATGGACCAAAATTTAAAGCTTTCGGCAAACTTCCCAAAAGTTTAAATCAACAAGATGTTGGAAGCCACCATTAGAAAGGTATGTAAAAAGTTAAGGTGATCAAAAAAACAATTGGTTTGAATTGTCCATCACATAAGGTCTTCTAGACCTTTTCAAATTACACTTGCATGAATATTTTATATCCTTTAAGCTTTTTACATGAGGTTTTTTTTAAGTTGGTTTTTGAAAAAAAAAAGTTGTTAAAATTACAAGGAAATTCACCTCACTTGAATGGAGTGATATATATATATATATATATGGAAATGGAAACCCCAAATTTTTGCATTAAGGGTAAAGGTGTTGAATTTTTGTTCTTTCATTGTTAAGTTTAATTCCCAAACTTAGATGAGTACTTTTGTAATGACCAAATTTTTATGTTTATGGCTAACAAAATTGGTGAGGTGTTGGAGATCAAGTCCATGGATAATTACATGAAATGTCTAATTGCCCAATGATCGTTATTGAGGTTGTAGATATTATAGCAAGTAGGTTAGGTGCATACACATCACTTCCCTAGATAAATATGTGAAGGCGGGTGTCAAGATCTTTCAAAGAATTATCTATTTAAACTGTCCAAATCATTGCAAGAAATGTTAAAGGTTTGGTGAATTTACAAGGGCGTGCATAATGTTAAAACAACATATTTGGGATGGAAACACACCAACAACCTTAAATGCTTCATAGAGTGAATATGTGGCAAATATTTTAATGGGGTGAAAGCTCCAACGAAAATTATAGCCAAAACTTCCAAAACTTGGTTCCTAAAGGGGGAGAAACATGTCATGTGAAGTAACATACATAATGTGAAATCAATAGGCCCCCATAGAAGCTTTCTAAATTATTTGCCCCCAAAGGCTTGCCACAAGGTATTGGGGTAAACTTTTTATTACAATGCATTAAAGTAGATTCAAAAGACTTGGGTGCATTCCTTTGCTCCTTGCCCTTGAGGATTGGAGGGGTGTGCAAGAGCTATGAGATGGGAGTAGGATGAGTTTTTCAAGTTGAACTCACGAACATGTGAAAATGCACAAATCAAGGAGATTTGTGCATTTAAAATTAAGTTCAGTCATGAGCTTGCCATGGACTCATTTAAAATCCATATGCCTAAATTTGGGAGGATTCACCACTTCCTCCCTTATAATATGCTTTGTGACTAACCATGGAAATTGCATTAAAATGGCCAATTTTTTTGAAAATCTTTAAATGGGTTCTTGAAACTAGAACACAGAATGTTTCAAAACTTTGAAGCCTTGTAACTCCATCAAGACAAGTTTGTTTTGAATTCATAACCACAATATAATATAACCTTGGTTGAGATCAATCCAATATCATGTTGCATGTTTTGATTGGAGGTCATTTTAACTTTTTGACCTTTGTTTTGCATGTTTTAATGGTTAATTTTAATGTTTGTTTCACTCATGGCTCTTCTTTTGGTCATATAACTTCTAAGTCATGATTCCAAATGTAAAATACAAAAGTTTTTTCAATATTTACACTTTGAGATATTTCCAATGTTATATCGGGGTTTCAATAAATGGACCAAGTTTATTATTTGCACTTTCATCCCAAAAAATTAAAATACTTCAAAAGTTAAACTCCCAAGATGATTCCCATTTGGGAATGTTTGGGACTCACCTCCTTAGCACACTCCCATATTCGTGGGAGTGTTTTTGATATTGGTCGTTCTCTCGACCCATTCCTCTTGTCATGAGCCTTGAACCTTTATTAAAAACCCATTTTCACTTGAAAGCATCTAGTTTCTTTCATTCTAATAAGGACATTTTGTTGTCCCTCCATTGGAAGTTAGTCACATACCCATGTTAATATTGTGACATTAAACCTAATCCTAGTGATGCATTTTTTTCATTAAAAAAGGTAGGGTTGAAAACCAAGAAATGGCAAAGGTAGGACAAGAGGCGCATGGGAACAAATCAATAACCTCTTTTGAGCCCTAGGAATGAACATGGAAACAAATGGGATAGACCTTTGCTATGGAAGAGGTCACACCAAAGGAAAACTTAAAGGTTCATAAATTCATTTTTGGTTTTTCCCAAGGAAATTATGGTATTTCACCTTCAATTGGATATATATCAATCCATTGAAGGTACTTCCAAAAAGATGAGGTTGATCTCATAACTTAGAATTGGAAGGGGTTGAAGAGTTGAAGAACAAAAAATGGTCTACGTAGGGCAAAAAAACAAAAAAACAAAAAAACAAAAAACAAAGGAGGAGAAGGAAGAGAAGGAAGAGAAAAAGAAAACCATATTCAATTGGAGTTATTAAAAATTTTAAAAAGGTCATGGAAGAATCTCCTACCCCCCCCCCCCACATGAAGATCCCAATGTACTAATTGGTTTGGTTGGAGGTAGTAGGAGAAACATTGGTTGATCCTATTTGCAACAATATTTTTTTGAAATCTTGAACATTGGTTTAGTCCCAAAAGTTGAAAAATTATAGGCTCAAGTTTGGCTAATATTCACATAACATCAATAAAACATCTTGGAGGCACGTTACTATGCTCCAAATCTAAAGCATTGCCATGCCGAGTCTAATTAACCATAGAATTTCAAAAAACATGTGTGAGAAATGGTCCACATCTTAGCCAAAATCACTTTAGTTTCTTACATCTCAACAAGTCTTAAGGAAAAGGTTTTGAGGCATCAATTGGATATAGAAAATGGAGATTCTTTTCATCTCGAATGTTACTTACTAGTTTTAAAAAGACAAAAGAGGAGGTTTTGTATGTAGAATCCTAATAGATGTTCTAGCATATTCTTGATCCCCAATCATCACTAAAAAAACGAAAGTTCAAGTTGTGGAATTTATAAACAATTGAAGCCCTTAACCATTTTATTCAACTTAGTGTTCCTACCCACAATTTGTTTTTATAAAAGGTTACATATTTTGAAGACCCAAGTGCTTCTTCAAGAATATGGCTTTTAACATACACTCCTCTCTTCATGTTGCGGGGAAACATCACCATTTGGAAAAGAGCCCAAGAAAGACATAGGAGATACTTCTAAATACTTTCAAAAATATGAGCCCAAAAAAATACATCTTTAACAATGGCAAGTTAAGTACTCATTTAACAATCTCACATATTGATTTGTTGTTTTTAGTTTCAATCATTACTACAATTCATGGTTTTTTTTATTAGAAAATCCAATAAAAAAGGACCCCATTTGGACATGCATAAAAAAGGTCATCATATCAATTTGGACAAGTTGATTTGGACCTATCTAACATGTCTAAATGGTCTTTTTAATTGGCAAAATGTTGGACAATTTGACTAGTGGACAATGGACCATTTGATTAGTCAAATTGTTGCCTTATTTTTTTGGGATTATTACAAAAAACAAAAATAAAATTATAGGTAGCTATGTAGTATATAGGTTTAGGTAGGTTGTAAAAAAACAAGTAAATAGGTAGGTGGTAGCCTAACCTACCCAACCTAGCTTAACCTACCCAACCTTTTAAACCTAATTTAACCTACCTAACCTTTTTAACTTAGCCTAATTTTTAAAGTGTGTATATAAGTTGCAAGTATTAGGAATTGACCTCCCCAATGATAATCCAAGTCCTTATCAATGAATTACACTTTCCAAAGTTTACAAAACTTGTCAAGTTTTTTATTACACTTGTTTATTTCACACCATTAGTTATGTAGGTAACAAGAAAATTAATTAATAGGTAGGTTACATGATGGTTGGTAGGTACAAGGGATAGGTAAATAGGTTGTTTATAGTCCATAGGAGTTAGGTAGGTAGTTAGATAATAATAAACAAAAGGTAACAAGTAGATAGCTATGTGAGAGGTAGGTAGGTAGGTTGTAGGAAATAGGAAGTAGGTGAGTAGATTTAGGTAGGTTTTTAGGATGGTAGGAAGGAATAATGAGGTAGGTAATAAGGTAGGTAAGTAGGTAAATAGGTCTTAGGAGGTAAGTAGTTAGGTATACGTCATAAGAAATAGGTAGGTAGATCATAGGAGGTAGGTAGGTAAGTAAGTAAGTTGGTATGTAGGTAGGCCTAGGTTATTTCCTAACATAATTTGTAGTTATCTTTGCTTATTATGTAACATAGGATGTCTCATTTGACTAGAACAATATTTTCCATCTTGATTTAAAGATGTCATTCACTTTGTCCAACTTGACTAGATGGTCAAATTGATAGATAGTCAAATAAGTCATTGAATCAAGTTCATCAATCAAAGAATACAAATGTCATTCAAGCCTCAAGCCTCTAGTCAATCAACTTGGACCTTTTGAAAAACCACAAATTTTAGTAGTGAATGAAATTTGACACCAAAGGAGGGAAAATCGAAGTGGTTACTTCAATCCATAGGTTCTTGGACCATTCCCCTTTTGTTCTTATTGTTTGGTTATAGCAAAGAAACATAAGATTGGCCCACTTGATGTTGTTTTCTTGAAAAATCAATCCCAAAATAGAAATTTCATTCAAGCAAGGGAAGGAATGGATCTTAAAACCACAAGGTGAGTTGATTGGGCCTCATGGTTGGAATCAACAATACACAAAGTAACGGTTTATAGTGTAGCGATGGTTAAGGAATAAAAAAAACAATGGGGAGTTTTAGACAATAAACATTCCAAGAAATTTTCTTTGGTGGAAATTTGGCTTTCAACATATCCGAAAATAGCCAAATCAAGCAAATGATCTCCTCCCCCCAAGCTAAGTTGGATGAATTCTTTCAAGATTATGTTAAAATATCATTGTATAACTTGGTGCTAGGTTGGTTACATTATAAACACACGTGTTAAAAGGTTTTCTTTGATTTCCACAAGATTGGCAAGAGGAGAAAAAACAAATTATGGTGACCCCTTTTATGTTGTTACATTGGATTTTATTTTTTTTATTGAATTTTTTCCCACATTATGGTAGAACACAACCAAAATAATAGAATAGAAAAAGAAACTAATTATTTTCTATGTATATCATGACATATATCCAGTACATTGGTAAATATTTATTTCACATGTGATTCCACATACTTTGAACCATATTTGTGAACCATGTGAATAGTTTAATAAGGTCTATTCATGTTAATAGGAGCTAATCATGCCCCCTTAGGATATTGCTTATTTTAAAATTTTCAGAAAAAAAATGGTAATTTTTTTTATATTAAAAAAATGTTAAAGTTCACACTTTAAGATTTCCAAAAAATCTGATTTAAAAATATTTTCAAGTCATTTTACAAGTCATTTTATATTTTAAAACACTAATGACATTTATAATAAAAAAAGAGGATATAACTTATTCATTAAATTGATTTCAAATTTATTCACATTTTCCCATGATATATTATCACTTTTCTTATAGAAATAAATCCAAGAATTTCAACACCAATTTAGATTAGCATTTACAAGTATGAAATATTAAATAGTGGTTACAATTATTTTGGTACACGTTAGCATAATGCACCTAATGACTTTCATATCACAAATGGGGTTTTTTTAGAATGTTGATTATAATTATGTGGAAAATTAAATGTTTTACAAAATAATTACTTTGAAATGGAAGGTGACAACCATTGTGAATTGGGCCACTACATAAATCCAATTCAAACATTTATTTGGCCATAAAACATGCTAGTAGTAAAAAATGCAAGGTATCCATGCTCGAAATTAATGTTGGTTCTTATTATTACAACAAATATTATGTGCATGCAATAATGAGTGTGCTTTCACTATTCATGACCATATGTTCGTCTTGGATCATCTTTTCATTGATGTTCCCATTGACAAGTAAAAGTGTGCAATTTGTTATTATTTATGACCTTTTTGCGCATGGCCATCCAATGATTAGCTATAAAAATTTGCAGCTTTTGTTTTAGTTGTTAAAAGTGAAAAGTCTTTCTAAAAAGGAATAATCTGATTCTTTAGGTTTAGGCATGGTAGAGACCATGCATTTTGTGTTGTTGGATGTTACAAAAGTCACATTTGCAACTACTACCTTCATAATAATTAACATTAATTGATAATAGCCAATGGCTTTTGATCCACATGTATGTGGTCTAGAGTTGGAAGAGGCATATCCTCCTTTGTGTTGACTAACTTATCAGTGTCTCTACCACATTTCACAACATTTTTGTTCTAATGTTTAAGTGTTTGTTGGACTTGATGGGCTAGGGTTCAAGGAGTTAAGAGGAATGTTGTGAATAGTATGGGTTATGATAGCTCAAATGTGTTCCAAGGCCATTGAAGTGGTGTGACATTGTAATTCAAAGAAAAGGTAGCCCCATTCTTGAGTGGGGATGTTCATGAATTGTTTTGCCCATAAGACTAATCTTGTGGTGATCACCTTATTAAAGTTAGTGTGTTGGTTGGAAGGCATTTTGCAAAATCAATATAATGCCTTCTTTGCACATAACCCCAAGAAGTTTGGGGAGTTTCAAAAACTTGCCAACCTAATGAACATGAAAGGAAACAAGATTTTTTGAAATGTGAAGACAAGGTGGAATTCCATGTTATTTTTGGCAAAATGGGTTTACATAAAATATTGCCTTTTGATTGTGAAAAAATGATAATGTAAAAAATGAGGTTGCTATGAAAAAATTGAATGCGGTATGTGACATTGACTTCATTTTTGGGTTCCCTTATATCCTTCCTTTGCTTGAGATTATGAATACATTGATCAAAATTGCACAAGGCACAAATGTCTTTGTCTATGACTTTGTGAATGTTGTAAAACTGGTTCAATAGGAGCTATATAAGCTTTATTATGATCCTTATGTTAAGTTTGAAGATCTAGCTTTTGATGATTTTAATTATATTGATTTCTAACTAATCAAACCTTTCCCATGAATTGGTTTTCTCACTTAAATGGCAAGGAAGATGTTGAGTATTTTTTGTTTTCATTTGTTGGAGGTAAACACCTTATCTACAAGTCTGGTGTTGATGGGTTAGAGGTTTTTTACATGTCACCAAGGATGTTATCAAAAAGGTTATGACCAAGGTGAAAGGGGGTAGCTCAAAGCCTTATTTTTAAATTAGAACAACTATCATGGAACATCAAGTTATGACTGCCCTTAGTGTTGTTTATCCCCAATTCTAGGCTAGGATTCCTACTAAATTGTATGAAACCTTTCACACTGACCTACGTGTGTTGAAACAAATTTTTTTGCCCCTCCAAAAGTTAGTGACTATGGCAAGATTGGGTTTGCCTTGTTATAAGTTCACAATTTTGATTTACAAACATTTTTTTTCAAGATGACTATGTTTCACAATTATTTGCATTGTTATAACTTAAGTTATTAACGTATAATAGTATTGTTTGTTGCATCTTCAATTGTTAAATTGAATAATTTATAATAACTTATTAACTTAACAATGTCATAACTTGTTAGATGCAACATTTTTTAGTGGCATATGACATGTGTAGTTGCATAAAACAAGTCACAGAAGATTCTTTTTTACTAGTTATCCCCATTTTAGAACTTGGTATGCTTGGAAGAGGATTTAACTTGGTAATAGTTTTGTAATATGGATTTTGCATGGAGGAAATGAATGTTGAAGTCCATAAGAAAAATGCGACAATGGTTTCAAGTCAATTCTTAACCTTTAAGGTTCTTCTATAGTTTCTAAACCTTGTTTGTAATTTTCTATGCATGTTTTCAAATATATATATAATTTTTTTTTATTATTATTTTATGCAAGTGTTATTCAACATTTGAAGCTAATTTCACATGATTTGAAATCTAGATTTTGGTGTCTAACTTGAAGTAAAAACCTTATTTATGTTGCATCTTCAATTGAAACCCAAAATTAAATTTTCCAATTGATTTTTTTGTGCTTATATTTTAATTAATTTGGGTGTAAGTTAAACTTTGAGTTGTGATGGGCAACACCCTTTTAGGGTTAGGGTTCAAGTCCCTTTCAAGGTGATTAAAGTTTAAATAATGTTAATTTTCTTTAGTTTTTTATCCATGGTTTTGAATTTCATTTAATTATATCTAGATGGTTTTAAGGTTGTATTAAGATTTAAATAATTGAATGCACTAATTATTTAGTTAAATGCATAATTAATCATATGCACTTCCCAATAACCCTATAACCAAAAACATTCCCTTGCCAACCCACATTTCATCAAATATAGCCCCTTGAAAACATGCATGTTACCAAATGCAATCCCTTGCATACCCACATGTTGCCATTGCTTTTAATCATGATTATTTTGGTTGTAGCCATTCTATGGACATTTGGAATTATTGCTTGCCATCATAGCCATGACCCACTTGTCAATTTTTTTAAGTCATCAAGTTAGCTCCATCTCATGCAAAAATTTTAGCCACCTATGTTAATTGAGGTCTAAAATGTGTAACCACATTAACTACTAATTAGACTTGAAAAAAAAGGTTGGTTTCACTAATTAGGTATTTAATGGGCAATTCATTTGCATTATTATTATATTAATTTAGTAGATAATTTAACATAATTAAACCATCATAATGGGGGCAACAAGGTTGTTTAGTTTTTTTTTTCCATAGGCACTTGAAAGCCTTGAGGTTCCCATTATCTAAGCCAAAATGAACTAGCACACACCAACATGCCATCCACTAGATGCCCATTATGATTTAATTGTGGATGGACTTCAACAAAATTAATATTTGGTTTCACCTTGGTAACCCATTTTGTAAAAAATAGGTTATATATATAAATTATAGGTATGAAAATATGTTTTTATTAGATACATAGATGGTTTGTTGTTTGTACATAGATAAAGGTTTTTGTACTACCTATTTATCAACAACATGCTTATAATTGTTAGTAGGTAGGTAGTAAAATAACAAGTATCTTAACCACCATGGTTGGTTAGGAATTCAAACCCGATAGAAAATTGTTTTCTAACCATTTACCATCCATCCTTCATGGTGTGTTGGTAAGTGCTAATTCACTTTGGCCCATTATTGACAATGTTGGATATGGATTTCTCATAGTGAACCCCACATGAAAACTAAGTTGGCTAATTTTTAGTATTTGCTTTCGTTTATCAACACAATCTAGAATATGCATAATGAACATTCACACGATATAATCTAATTTCAAATTTGCAAATAATCAAACTAGGTTAAAAGACTCTATTTAAAAAAAATTCATATCAGTTTAACATTTAAATGTTAAATATAGATGGTAAATATGATAATCTTATCCAACTATTATATCCGAATGAATATTTCCATATAACATTACATAATTTTATAAATATGTAATCTAGGTTTTGGGAAAATTTATTGATTAGTCATTTAATTCTAAGTAAAACATCTAGACCTAATAACCTAGCCCTTCTTAAGGGCCTCTAAAACTTGGTATTTAGAAATAGATAAAAAGATAAGTAGCTAACTTTTTCAAATATGTACAAAAGATGTAAGTACCTTTCAATAGCCTATATCCAAGCTCAATGTAACTAAATATCTAGTCCAAAATTCCTAAAATGTCATCCTATGTGGTAGTATAATTGTCCAAGTTTCCAAGTTCATATTTGTTTTATTGTCCCTTGCATTCATACAATAAAAATGTAATTAAATTAACATGGCATTACAACACCAAAGGCAATTTGATTGACGTGCCAACAATAATTTACATGGTTTATCATGCTCATAAGTCACCATATATTCATGTGAAAATATGTTATCAAACCAATAATTGTTGGATATAAAAACAATCACATGTGAACACAATTGATGCATAAATTATCTAACTTGACAATATGATCTTTCACATTCACATTTTGTTTTTAAAAAAAATTAATGTTTTGACTTCAATTACCATGTACACTAAAAGCTTCAAGAGCAAAAAATGATATGATAATTTAATCGTTTGCCCATCATTTTATACAAAATTGGATTGTTTGAAGAATGTGAGAGAAGACCAATTGATTGATAGATATTAACTACCTTTCTCATGTCCATTTTAGGTGATGGCTCATAGGATTTTTAGTTCTTCTAATCATTTGTTATGCATCATATAAGTTGCTAAGTTACTAATGATTGATAGTTGATGGTTATAAATGTCAATTCACACCTAGGACTATAACATTGGTAAATGGATGATAGGTTAACTTTGTTCACACATAAACATGTACATTGGTAGGTAGTCAACATGGAAATCCTATGTGGTGAGTTAACATAAAGCTTGACAAAATGTGATAGCAAATTGTTGCAAAAAATTGTTTGTGATAAAATTTATTCAAATTCATAGATATTTGTTAATGTTGAAATGTAACAAAAACAAGTATGTTAAATTGACATGACAATAAAAACATGTATCACAAGTCTAAAATTCTAGCATTGCCAAGAAGCTCAAATTTGAAGAAGTGTGCATAATAAGTTTGAAATTCCATTGTTAAGAAACTCAATTTAAGAAAAGTGTGCATGACAAGTCTAAAATTTCATTGCTAATGAGGTACCTACAAAGAACAAACATACACTACAATAAAAAGATGATACAACATGAATGCAAAATAAAACAAATGGTACATGGTCTTTCATTTGACTAATTGTTGTTATAACATTGCTTGTTCATCATCTTGTAGAAGCATTTGTTGCTACTCACATAGACGTAAGCTTTTGCCCAATTTTTGCTTGTAGTAATCAAACATTTCATTTGGATCCAAGGTCTTTTGAATTTTGCTGAACTATATAAAAACTTTGTGATTGTGCATTTGGTTTTTGGGTGCTTATAACATTTAGGTTGGCCTTGCCAAGTTGTGTATTCTTTACACCACACCCATGATTTTTCTTCACAATATATCAAAAAAAAAGATTATTTGATCATTACATATTCACAATAGTTGTTACAAGAAACAAGTTTTCTTTTTTTATGAACTATGCCCAAATAAATGTTCCAGAAATATTCCATGCCTCCCCACATCGTTGTATATTTTCTTCCATTCTTTAACTTTTCCACACCGTTACCACCCTTTCCTTCATGACTCACTAGATGAAGACTTACCATGAATTTTGACTCAATGCTTTCCTTCTCTCCATGTTGTGGCACATGCGTCAATTCCATAACTACCATATTAATTGTGCAAGAATGTGCAAGAACCCTAGCAATGATGCACACTTAAGTGCTGAAAGTGAAGGTGATTGTTAGTTAAAAACATTAAAAGAAAATGATGAACACAAGTATCTACAAATTGTTGTTGATAATAAAACAACCACAATTTAACCTTAAATATGGATAGGGCTATCAAGAATAGGTTAGTATATGCCAAATTGTTAATGAAAACCTTTAGTTCATGTGAATGTGATTTTAACCCAAGGTTTTTTTCAATGTTAAGGCTACCATCTAAATAGGTTAGCCTTAGGTGTGAACCAATGTTGGCTGGTTCTCACTTTTTCAAAAAAATCTTTGATCTTGGTTTCAAATTTTCTTTCTAAAATTGGAAAGAACCAATTGGGAAGAACCTCTAGTTTTAGTTCAAGGATTTCTTTTAATTCGATAAAACCTCTAGTTCTAGTTCAAGGATTTATTTTAATTTGATAGAACCTCTGGTTTGGTTCTAGACTCAATTCTTCACAATTTAAGACCTGTTGTTTTGGGTTCTTTAAATGAATTCCTAGAAAAGTCTGGTTCCAAACTAGATCTAGTTTTACCAACCTACCCATAGCCCAAAACTGATTGGGGGG
>Ga0209208_10003391_pt1 | contig 22825 bp, 18 predicted proteins | sample S1TSphfallax_3_FD_187694 | JGI IMG/M metagenome (GOLD analysis project Ga0209208, IMG submission 187694) | Host-associated microbial communities from peat moss isolated from Minnesota, USA - S1T2_Fd - Sphagnum fallax MG (SPAdes) (version 2) | ecosystem: Host-associated > Plants > Peat moss >...
AGGTAGTTGCCAAGACTGAAATCTCTACCCGACTCGTGGGGACTCTTAGTGGGAGCATGTCACCTTTGAAAAGTGATTAATCATACTTGTATGCCAGGACAGACAAAAGACAGCAAGTAACAGGATTAAAATTTTGAGAACAAGGATAGTTCGCAAATAATTGACACAAGCAAAAAATAGGTATCAGATAGGATTTTTGATTAGGGGAAAACATAACATAACATATGGACGGCGATAAAGATTGCCCCCGCCTTACCCCCATAGATAAATCTAAGCGGGTGTTTGAGAAGTTTCGAGAGGTGAGAATTTATGCTAACCGCCTCACCATAATCCGAATCATGGCAATGTAAATAAATGCCTCTGATGATTCTGGTAAAAGCTCGTAGTCTTTGTTTAATCGGCGACATCTAGTCAGGCAATTTTGGATTTTGGATTTTGGATTTTGGATTGTAAAGAGATATAAAGAAAATCAACCCTCGATACCAACCAGTTTATCCCTAATCCAAAATCCAAAATCTAAAATCCAAAATTGAATCTAAAATTCGGTCAAATTCTCCAATGATACTTTTTATTGTTCTTTGGTATCCTGCACTTGTTCCCGTCTCTGTTTCAATAAAAAAAACCTATATTTTCTTACTTTTTCTTTTTTCGATTTTTTCGACGCGATTCTTTCTGCATTTTCATCTTGGTTTTTGCTTGACTTCTAGGTCGATTAAAGGAGGGGGTAAATCCTTCTGCTATCCTAGAAATTTTGTCACTAATTGAGATATTATTGTTTGGTTTGGGTTTTTTGGGTTGAAAACAAGCCCAAGATTCCATTTCTGATATTGTATCTTCAATTAGAGAATAACGACGATTTTCTCGAAGCTCAGTTAAGGCCGGTTCTGTACCTATTTTAAGATAATAATCCACATCTTTTTGATTAATAAAAAATCTATCGATCCAATCCTGTTCATAAAGTTTCTGAATATGCTCCTTCAGTTCTACTGGACAAAGGCGAGAACTGTTAATAACTAAATTAGTCCAAATGTATTCAGGTTTCTTTTCGAGAACAGTTGAGAAAAGTTCTTCAAAATATTGGATAACTTGCTCTCTAGAAATTATTCCTTGAGCTACCAAAACAAGTAACGAATCCAGGGCAGCACCCCTAACAAATTGATTAACTTGTTGATTTTCTATCAGCTGCTTTATTGGGTCAATATTTCCATCACTCACCGAAGCGAGGATTCTTCCTAAATCCTCAGTTACTAGATCTCCAGTTAGATCCAGTGATATGTCTCCTGGAGCCGAAAAAAACTCGACTATCAGCGGATAAGCTAATTGTTCTCGAAATTGTGCCAATAGATACAACGCAAAGATATGTAAGATATATTCAGATTGTTCTAATAACTCCTCCTGGTTATTTTTGTATTTTTGTAAAATTGCTAATAACTTTGGTGTAATTGCTTCCCGTTCTTCAATAGCTCGCTTTAAGGCTAAACGCGGGAATTCTCCGGTATTGTTTTCTAGTTCGGATAAAATTTGTTCCAATTCCATCTCAAAAAAATTGTCTTAAATTGAAAAACGAAAGCCACACTATATTAACACACTCTTCCTGGTAAACAAAAGATAACGGGAAAAGTCAGGTTGCCCCTAGCACGCAACTTTCACGTCCCACACTTACATTCTGCACCCTAAATTAACAACAATTTTTAGTACTAAAATACTATCAATTCCTGAAAATAAATAAGGTTAAATAATAAATAGTCTCATTACTTGATGGACTAATGCTGCCCTGAAGAGCGATCGCCACCGTATCATCTTTATTCTGGCTCATCCTGCGGGGATGGATTATCAGTGGATGGTTTTTCTGGAGTTGGTTGTGTCGGTACCACCACAGCCCCAGGATCTGAGCTTCGACGTATTCTCGTTGAGGGGATCACTGTAGGGGTGTGGTGTTTTGTGGGTGGAGGAGAGGGTGGAGAATTATGTTCTGGTGAGGTTGGAGGAGAAACTTGACGAGATCTGCGAATTGCCCGCAGTTCTTGAATGAGGGAGGGTGAAGGAATTGGGACTGGTGAAGGCTCGGTGTTGGGGGTTTGAGATGATTTTTCGCTACGGATAGGGGCTACAGGATACCTATACCTATGTCGCTTATAAATATGCACTGGTCGAGATTCCCTAGGCTCAGGTGTTGAAGTGTCTTGAGTATTCGGTACAACTATCCGATCTACGGGAAATGGTACTTGAGTGGGCTGGGCAGTAACTGGAGGGGATGAAGAATTGAAGAATATTTTCGTCACCACAAAACCTGCAAACCCAGCCAGAATGGCTATGGCTGTACCTAAAAGTAGTTCAAATAGAGGGAATTTCCGCACCTGTGATGTATTTTGTGGCGGGGTAGTTTGGTTACTATTCGGTAGCGGCTGCACGGATAAATTGATCGTTGGTATTGCCTGAGTGGGAATGATTTGGGGGGGGACATCTAGCCCAATTCCCGGTAGTAATTGCAGCCAATCGGTAACTGTGGGGGGACGAAACCGGGACTCCACCGCCATCCCCCGCATTACTGCCTGATTAACGGCAGCACTGAGATGGGGTTGCAGTTCCCGAGGAGATGGCATTTGTTGGTGATCGCGTAATAATGCGGGAATTGGCACCTGTGCTGTTAGTAAGGCATACAAGGTTGCTGCCAAGCCATAAACATCTGTAGCTGGTGTGCGCGGTGCTTGTGTCAAGTACTGCTCAATGGGAGAGTAGCCTTCGGAAACGATCCCTGTGTGGGTTTGCTGTGTGCTGCTATTAAACTCCCTAGCGATGCCAAAATCAATCAGTACTACTTCCTGGGTTCCTTGGCGGAGGATAATATTCTCTGGCTTGACATCACGATGTAGTAGTCCGTTGCTATGTACTAACTGCAACGCTGCGCCAATTTGCCGAATGTAATGAATTGCAGTTGCTTCTGGTAAAGATACCCCGGGTAAAACATAGGCATTGCCCAAAGTTTCCCCAGGGATGTATTCCATCACCATGTAAGGTAGTCCAGCTTCCACAAAGAAATCACTAACTCGGACAATATTTGGGTGGATACAAGTAGCTAATCGTCTAGCTTCATCTTGGAATTGGCGCTCAAATTTAGGAAAATTAGGATGTTGTCGTAGTCGTTCGTTAATAGTTTTCATCACTACTTCTTGGTCTAAATAGTGATGTAGGGCTTTAAATGTAATACCAAAGCCACCTCGACCGATTTCCTGAATTAGGGTATATTTTCCCCCCTGCAAAATTGTGCCTGTTGCCATAGTAAAGTTTGGTTAGTGATTAGGGGTGAGGGACTAGAGATTGGGGACTTAGGGAGAACAGATCCATCTCTCCCCTAATCTAAAATCGTTGACCCAAACCAATATAGGCTTGTCCTTCCCCTTGGTCATTAATACCATAATCAACCCGAATTAGACCTATGGGAGATTCAACGCGTACCCCAATTCCATAACCAAAACCAGAACCTGGTTTACCCCGCACACCACCAGGATCTCCTAATACAGTATCACTAGAACCTAAGTCTGAGGCAAAGTCGGCAAATACTACACCTCCGGCAATTGGGGCAACGGGGAAGCGATACTCGGTGGAAGCTAGTACATAGCTGCGAGCACTAGCTAAGTCTCCAGCACCGTAACCGCGTACTGTATTGATACCACCTAAGTTAAAGGTGTCGTAGGGAGGTAAATCACCGATGACGGTGCCAGCTTGCAGATTTAAGGCAAATACTTGGGGCTTTTGGCTACTAAAAAACTTCACTGGTACAAACTGGCTATAGTTTCCTAACAGACGATTCATGGAAATATGGCCTTCTCCAATGGGTATAGATTGATCTGTACTCAACTTTACCAAAGATCCCTGGGTTGTACTACCAGGATGATTACGATGGTCTTGGGTAGCACTGAAGGATATGGTAGTTAGGTCATCGACACCTGTTCCACTCCAAGACAAGGGGTTGCCTTCGCTATCAGTAGGGGTGATGTGACCATGACTATCTACAATGCTAGTGCGGGTGTAGTTAATCCCCAAGGAGGTATCCCAACCTTCGATAGGGCGTTGAAAGCTGAAACCACCGCCAAACTTTTCTTCCCGTGCCTGATCACCATTTGCCAGCAGAATTTTATCGTCGAAGGTATCAGATAATTTACGGCTGCGGAAAAAGTTAATGGTGTATCCTAAGCGATCAGGATCAGTGGCTCGATAGGGACTGATAAATTTGGTGTTAAATTCTATGCCACTGGTGCTCACACCCACAGTACCAGTTATGGTATCGTTGACACCACGGAAGTTTTGGTCTTTATAGCCGATGGTGAGTTCTAAACCGTGGTCAGCGTTATAGTTGCCACCTAAGTTGATGGAACGGGGGCTGATTTCTTGGAGTTCATATATTAGATCTAGTTTTGTGGCATTTTGGGCCATAGTTACATTTACAGTTTGAAATAGCCCAAGATGAGATAACTGCTGTACATCTTGCTTGGCTAGATCTTCTTGGTAAACCTGACCGGGTTGCAACTTGAGTTGTTTGCGGAGAAAATTGGTTTTTGTGCGTCCCCTAACTGGTTTGCCTTTGCTATCAACGTTTTCTCCCTGGTCATTGATGAAGCGAAACTGAATATTACCTACTACCCCTTCGGCTAGGTTTAAGGTCAAGATACCTTTGCGGTCGGGTCTGATTGATAGCACCCTGGCTATGGTGTAGCCATTGTCAGTGTACCACTGATTAATTTGTTTCACTGCTTGCACTAGTCCTGCGGGGCTGATAGCTCTGCCAACTTGGGGTTGCAGATACTCTAAGGCTACTCCATAGGTGAGGACGTTTGCTCCAGATAGTTGGATGGCTCGCACTACCACTGGTCGCACCTGATACACTACATTCAATCCGTTAGGGTTGACGCTGCTGTTTACGGTGGCACTGGTAAACAACCCTGTATTTAAGATTGCGGCTACATCTGTTTGTAATTGACTTTGACTGGTTGCTCCACCTGTTTGAGTTTTGATGGCTTTGCGGATGATCTGTTCTAATTCAGGATCGGCACCATATATCTGCACGTCCGTGGCTGTTACTACTAAATCCTTCACCAGGGTAGAGTTGTTGGGTTGGGGAGTTGGTGGGTTGGGCAATTTGATGATCACTGGGGAGTGATCCGCTGGTTGGGAAACTGCCGGGTTGGGGGGAAAGTTAGGAAGTTGGGATTTGGGATTTGGGGGGAAGTTAGGAAGTTGGAATGTGGGAAATTTGATCTTGGCTGGGGAGTTATCCTCATCTACCTGAGATATAGTTTCCGGTTGGGAGTCTGGCTGATTTGGGGTTTGGGGTGGTGGGACATTGATAATAATTGGAGGCCGATTTTTGCCTTTTTGTCCTTGGTTTTGGGGTGGTGGGACGTTGATGATGACTGGAGACTGGGACCGATCTACAACTTGGGCAATTTGGGTAGGAGTTACTGGTGGGGCGATCGCTTGTCCTGGTGCAGGTATAATTACATCGGTAGACTGCTTAAATGTGGTTGTAGTTGCTAAAGTATAATTTGCTGCCGAATAGTCCCACATAATTTAACCTGCTGCTTCGCCCGATTATACACCTTGGATACACGATACAGTCAATGGTAATTTTTTAGTTCTGGCTAGCAATTTCTTGGATAGCTGTGGAGATTAGCAAAAATAAATTTGGAAGGATTTTGCGCCGTCTCATAGATAAAACGTTTGGTTAAGAATAGTCAAATCCTTGTTGGATAGGGTTTTTGAACCATACATTTTTCAAATTGAGAATTGCTGGGAGATTGGTGTGTTAATTGCCAGTTAGTACAAAGATACGCTAAGCTAACACCTTGAGTAAAACTAGTACTTCTGCCAAACAAGTAGAAGAACCTTTTGCAGAACATATTACAGCAGGTAAAAACACTTATGTTAATGATGAAAATTGCTTTAGGTTGCTAGCCCAATATCTACAACATAGATAATAGATCATGAATCAAACAGAGATAGTTGTGATTGGGAGTGGAATTGGTGGTTTAAGTTGTGCTGCACTGTTAGCCCGCTATGGTTTTGAGGTCATAGTCTGCGAAAGTCACTCTATTCCTGGTGGTGCAGCCCATAGTTTTGAGCGCCATGGTTACAAGTTTGACTCTGGACCCTCCCTCTACTCTGGTATCTCCTACCGACCTTCTGCTAACCCCTTACGACAAGTCCTAGATGCCATTGGGGAGGATTTACCCTGCATCAATTATGACACTTGGGGTTGTTGTCTACCAGAAGGAGACTTTGATACCCAGGTGGGTGCTAGTCAGTTTGGAGAAGTGTTACAGAAGCTGAGGGGAGAGTCGGCTGTAGCCCAATGGCACAGACTACAGGAAATTATGATCCCGTTGGGAGTTGCAGCCACTGCTCTCCCTCCTGCGACCCTACGCTATGATTGGGGTGCACTCCTGACTATGGGTAGGTTTGTCCCCTCTCTTGTCCAGCATGTCCCGAATATTCTCAAACTTACAAGTCCCTTTTCCCGCATCCTGGAGGGTGTGATCACAGATCCCTTCATCTATCACTGGTTAGATTTATTGTGCTTCCTCTTATCTGGATTACCAGCAACAGGAACAGTTGCAGCAGAAGTAGCATTTATGTTTGCAGACTGGTATCGTCCAGGGGTGACACTAGACTACCCCTTGGGTGGCAGTGGTGCTTTAGTTGAGGCCCTGGTACGGGGACTAACTCGGCATGGTGGCAGGTTAGTTCTGAATGCCCATGTCCAATCGGTGGTAGTGGAAAATCACCGGGCCGTGGGGGTGCGGTTACGAGGTGGGGAAGTAATCAAAGCAACTCGAGGGGTTGTCTCCAATGCATCCATCTGGGATACCCTCAAACTCCTGCCTGAGGGAGCCTTACCTAAGTCGTATCAAACACAGCGACAGGCTACCCCAGAATGCGATAGTTTTATGCACCTGCACTTAGGTATTGATGCTACAGGTATCCGTTCCGATTTAGCTTGTCACTACATCATAGTTAATGACTGGAACTTGGGTATAACGGCACCGCAGAATGTTGTAGTCATGTCCATCCCCTCTATTTTAGATCCCTCCCTAGCTGCTCCAGGCAAGCATGTTATCCACGTCTATACCCCAGGGAATGAACCCTACGCACTTTGGCAAGGAATGGAACGCCAGAGTCAGGAGTATGGGAAAATAAAACAGCAACGTGCCGAGGTGATGTGGCAGGCCCTAGAGCGAATTATTCCCGATATTCGTTCCCGGTGTGAAGTGACAATGGTGGGTACACCCCTGACTCACGAGCGATTTCTCCGGCGTCACCGGGGAACTTACGGGCCGGCAATTGTTGCTGGTAAAGGTTTATTTCCAGGTGCTACCACACCCTTACCAGGATTATTTTGTTGTGGAGATTCCACATTTCCTGGCATTGGGTTGCCAGCTGTTGCTGCCAGTGGCATGATTACAGCGAATACAATTGCCTCCACAGGGCAGCATTTACAGATGCTCAACCAGATTTTTTCAAAATCAAATTGAGGAAAGACGATGCCAGAGATTGAAGATTTGGGTGTTACAGTAGAGGAATACTTAGAAAGACTGGCAGCAGGTATAGATATTTTGGAACTGCGAAGATTAGAAGCCAGAGGAATTCCTACTCAATGAGATCTAGAAGCGATCAAGATTGATAAAAAGGTTCTCAATGGTACCGCAACCTTAGAGGAGGTTGTTCGGGGTGTGATGATTCTAACACCATCACTCCGCCAGCAGTTGATATCACCTCCAGAGGAGGGTAGTGATGGGGACTCTTAATTCTAGATTGGGGGTTGGGTGCTGTTTTTTCTCCACCTGCTTCCTCCCCTAGTCTTCAAGGACTGAGGATTTGCCGCTTTTATCCCCTTTAACATAGTTAGCGAGTATTAATAATTACAAATAATCTGATCAATAGAGATAATTGGTATAAAATTCATCCAATTTTTTGAGGTTGACGAAAGATGTCAAATACTGTTGCTGGACCGGCGCTCTAGAAGCAAAAATCCCCAGGCATCTCAAAGTTTTCCTGGGGACTAACAACGGGTTTATATCAAAATACCCTACCAAATCAAAGTTAAAGATAGTGCCTGCAACCCAATTTCACAAGACCGTGAGTTCTGGCTGAGTTAGTGGTAGGTGGTTGACACTATACCTTAGCCAAAAGCGCACAGGCATTTTATCTACCGGATAAATTAACAGGTTTTGCTCTAACTGTTCCAGAGATGAACGACCATTAACCAACTCCCAGTCGAAATAGCGAAGCAATAGCGATAGCATCACTGTTGCCTCTAGCATTGACAAATGTTCCCCCAAGCAACGATGAGAGCCAGAACCAAAATCTATCATTGGCAGGGGACTACTCCCTTTTCGCTCCAACCAACGCTCTGGTAAAAATTCATCAGGCTGAGGATAAACCTCTGGGTCACGTCCAGCTGCAAGCATCGACCAAAAGATTTTTGTGCCCCGAGGGATAATCTTACCCTCAATTACAGTCTCACGTTCAACTTCCAAGGAAGTTGAGCCGGAAGCAACTGAATAAAGGCGCAAAGTTTCTTTGACAATGCCACGAATGTAATCTAAATCCTTGAGACTCCCTACATTAATACCACCGTAATTTTGCCAAACTTGATCAATGATCCCCCGTGCTTTCCGAAAAACCCTTTGATTTAAAGCCAACTCCCCTACAGCAAAAGATAAGGTATGAGCTGTTGTGTCAGTACCAGCCAGCAATAATTCCATAACTTCTGCTAAGAGTGACTCCCGATTGTATTGTGGCTCTTTAGCGGCTATTTTTACTAACATCGATTCTTGAAACAAAGAGCTTATTTGTCCAAAATCTGTTTTTTTCTGTTCTCTCATCTGCAAAGCTAAGTCAACACGGGGACCAACCAAATCTTCTAAATATTTCCTGGCTCCCCAATAAGCTCGTGAGTTTTTAGTTGGTAGATATTTCATCCACATCTTTTGACCTGTAGCTACCCGTAAGAAGCGATAGCTTAAGATGGACGTTGCTTCGTATACCTTAGCAGGATCGAGGGGTGGTCCCTCGGGAGTTACAGCCTGTTTATCTATTGGAATGCCTAAGAGTAGAGAGGAAATCACTCTCATTGTCAATTCGATGAATAGAGGATCTACACAGATAGCTTCTGGTGATTCAGTCGCTTTAATTGTCCGGATAGTTTGTTCACATCCTTGACTAATGATATCCATATATTTGGAGATACCACTAGAACTAAATTCAGGATTCCAAGCCTTGCGTCGCCATTGCCATTCAGATCCAGTTTGACCTAAAAGAATTGGTCCGGCTATATCGTTCCAAGCTTGGTTAGCTCTTTTAGACCTAATTAGGGTGCCATCTCGCATCCCATTAATGATGGTTTCCTCAATAAGCTTTGGTTTACACAAAACTAGAATTGGATACCTAATCCAGTAAACATATATTGGTCCTAGTTCCTGACTCCAATCAAATATTAATTGGGAAAATTTCTTTTGTTTTACTGCTGCTAATATTTCCGGCAAATTTCCCAGTAGCCAATGCCTGGGGGGAGACGGAAAGGATTTTAAATCTTTGTAGACAGTATGCTGTTTCCACCAGCGCCATCCTAATATTCCTGCTATGGTAGCAACACACGAAATTAGCAGCAAATACGGGGAAGTTAAAGTCATTTGAGTAGTGGTTTCTGGATTCATAGATTTTCCTTACTTCAAAAAGACGAAATTACTTATATACTAGTGTATTATATAAATCCGGTTTGATGGGCGAGAAAGGATCTGTGTAGGCTCCTAAGTACTTGAACAGAATTAATTACACAAACTCTGGGCTGGAATCCTTTATCCAGTCTAGATAAAACTAGATATTAGTTTGTAAATATTTCTGTTCGGTTACTTAACAGGAAGGAAGAGATTACTAACCTAAGTTGCTAGTTATTATGATCTAAGTAACAGTAGTTATTAATTCGTGTATAAATATGTAAGATAGCTCAAGAGCTACAATACTTGGCAATCCCAATACTGAACTATTATCAGCTATAAAAATTACCGGATTAAATAAATGCTTTTTCAATAGTAAATGCAAAGATAAATGCTTGTACTTTCAGTAGAAATCCTTCATACGTAACCGCATGAATAAATTTTGAAAATGGACAAGTGATACTGCTAAATACTGTTTCAATATAATGCCGAGTATGTTGTTTAACATATTGATTCCAAGGCAAGTCTTTACGCTTGGAATTCTTTTTCCGCATGACTTAGCTATAAAATTTGAGAAAATCCATGTCACTTTTTTAGGATTCTTTCTTTATACTAAGTACTAATACTTAAGATTTAATATCATAACTAGTAACTTGGGTTACTATAGATCGGGATTTAAAGGGAACTTATTCTAAATAAGAGATTCAATGGTTTTTAGTCCAAATAGGTGCAAGATGATAGCGAATAGATTCAGTACAAAATCATAGGTATCAAAGGGAGAGCTGAATTGAGAATAGTGCTAAGGGGTAACCGTTCACATCCCCCCTACCCCTTAAGGATAAATCAAGGGTTTCGACGATTTTAGAAGGGGGAGAGTGAATAATTACGCTAAGGGAGAGGTTCCACTAAGGAGGTTTGAACGGGCCAAAAGAAGGCAGGAGGCAGAAGTTTGATCACCCTTGTGCCATAGGAGTTTCGGAAATATTTCTTCTTTTTCCTCCTGCCTAGCAAATACAGCCAGATTCACTAATCTAAAATTTTGAGGTTGTCAGAGGGTGATCGCTAGACTCCAGCATTTGAGAGTCATCCCAGCTAATAGCCTGATTGCGTCCTTTGGCTTTGGCAGCTAACAAACATTGATCTGCGCGTTGTAACAGGTTCAATCCCTGGGGGTCATCTTCTAGTTGTAGGGAGGCTATACCCAGGCTAATGGTAAGGTAAATCTTCAGCTGGTTCGTCATCACAAAACATTCGCTGTTGACTGCACAATTGAGACGACGCGCTGCTGCTAGAGCTTCCTCAGGAGTTGTATTAGCCAGAATCACCACAAATTCCTCCCCACCATAACGGAAGGGAATATCCTGAAACCGCAGAGTTTTTTGGAGTCGTTTAGCTAAATACTGCAAGACGCGATCACCAACTATATGGCCGTAAGCATCGTTAACTTTCTTAAAATAGTCAACATCTAAGATGATCAACCCTAACGGCATTCCTAAAGTTCTAGCTCGGTTAATTTGCTCAGGTAGCTCCATCTCCAAAGCTCGACGATTCTTTAAGTCTGTCAGTTGGTCAACTAAAGCGATCGCTGATAAAAAGTCATTTTTTTGCAGCAAATCTCGGTACTTTTGGGCATTTCGCAAGCCAACTGTTAACTGGGCTAGTGTTAGATGCTGATTAGCTGCTAACTCGGCTGGGGTTTGGTTAGTTTCATCTTCTAAAAACTGCCATATATAGGCATCAGCTCCTTGCTTTAAGGCCATAGAAGTCATTTCCAACTCCCATTGCCGACCATGCTTATTTCTCAGTTCTAGTTTATGGGGACGATCCTCAAACAAAATGCAGTATATCCAAGATAGTCTGGTCTGGTCTTTGAGCCAAGAGCATAATTCCATACTGCCATCTAGACTAGCCTGGACCAGAATTACACCTGGTGGTTTCGCTTGAATGTATGATATTGCTTTATTGAGTACCGTAATCATTTCTATCTTCAAGTCCGTTGCTTGACGAACTTGTGCTGGAAGTGTACTGAGAAATTTATGACTTCCAAAAACTAGAATAGTAATTTTATTTACTCGCAATTGCCTCATTTTTTTAAATCACAAATATAATTTTTTCGACTTTTGCTACTCTACCTGGCTAAATTATCTGTTCTTGAAATTTGAGATGTCAGTGTTAGCAAAATTGACTGAATTACTATAAGAGTTATAGCATGCATTCCGAATACATTAAATTTTGAATTAAATTTTTCTTCAGTCTTAAATTCAAAATTCAACGTTGATACCTCAAAGTTTAGATTTCACATCAGGTTCTACAAAGTGTGTATGAATATTTATTGCAAACTGCATAAAGTTTAAGTTAGTCCATCTTCCATATAAATCATTTCTCCCACAGCAAACGCCCAATTTTGCGGGGGAATAGCTGATTTGTCATCTTACTTAAGATAGGTTTTCGGCGATAGTAAGTAAAAAACTGGGACTTATCAGGTTTGAGAGTGTTGAGATGTCATGTTCACTAGCACCATTGCTATTTTCTTGGTATTCTCTAGCAATCCTATTTGATTTTTGAAAAAACATTTACACCTCTACTCCTCTTTCCTGTTAAGAGCCTATACAGGTCCTAAACCGGATTCCTATAGATCATAAGTGCGATAACAGCTATTCTCACCGAGTGTAGACTCTGGTAATACTGGTAGCGCCAGAGATCGTGTTGTAATAATTCTTATTAATTGCTCAATAGTCCTGAAATTTTGAATTTAGATACAGGCTCCAATCATATAGGAATCCTACTTGATTTTTGAAATGAACTCAGTATACTGAATTCTTTATAATCCCCTTGGAGCTTGCCTTTTTCAGGAATCAAACCGGATTCCTATACTTATCAAGTCAATACTTTATATGCAAAGATGTGGAAATTTTAACCTTGTAACATTTACCTGGTTATTAGGCGTATGACAGCACACGTTAACTCCAACCTCAGTTTGAGAGAAGACATTATATGCCAATGACCAGCTACCAAACCTAACAGAGGATAAGATATAAATGGTAATAACGCTGCCTATGCAGATATTCCTAGATTGATTAAATTTGATTTCTTAAACACTCATGTCTTCCAATCCCCAGTATCTCAGCGGTAACGAAATTCGCGCTAAATTTCTTGAATTTTACGCCCAACGGGGACACCAAATCCTCCCCAGCGCCTCCCTCGTACCAGAAGATCCCACTGTACTGCTGACGATCGCGGGGATGCTACCATTTAAGCCAATTTTCCTAGGACAGCGCACACCGGAATTTAAACGAGCTACCACATCCCAAAAGTGTATCCGTACCAACGACATCGAAAATGTCGGCCGCACTAAACGCCATCAGACGTTTTTTGAAATGCTAGGTAATTTCAGTTTTGGGGACTATTTTAAACAACAAGCTATTGCCTGGGGTTGGGAGATCTCTACCCAAGTTTTCGGTTTGTCCCCCCAAAACCTCGTTGTCAGCGTCTTTCAAGATGACGAGGAAGCCTATGGGATTTGGCGGGACCACATTGGTGTACCCGTAGCTAGAATTAAGCGTCTAGGTGAAGATGATAACTTTTGGGTATCTGGTCCCACTGGTCCTTGTGGTCCCTGCTCGGAGATTTATTACGACTTCCACCCGGAACGGGGAGATGCCAATATTGATTTAGAAGATGATGGGCGGTTTATCGAGTTCTATAACTTGGTTTTCATGCAATATAATCGAGATGCAGCTGGGAACCTCACACCGCTACAACATCAAAATATTGACACAGGTATGGGTTTGGAGAGAATTGCCCAAATCCTGCAAAAGGTGCCTAATAACTATGAGACTGATTTAATTTTCCCCATCATCGAAACAGCAGCGAGAATCGCTGGCATTGATTACTACCGCAGCGACGAAAAAACTCAAGTCTCCCTCAAGGTGATTGGCGACCATGTCCGTTCCGTTGTTCATATGATTGCTGATGACATCCGCGCCACCAATGTAGGACGGGGTTACGTATTGCGGCGGTTAATTCGGCGGGTAGTGCGTCATGCCCGATTAATTGGGATTACTGGCGAATTTATTACCCAAGTTGCGGAAACAGCCATCTCCCTTTCCGAGTCAGCCTACCCCAGTGTCCGCCAGCGGGAAGTAGCAATTAAGGCTGAGTTGCAACGGGAAGAAGAAAATTTCCTCAGAACCTTGGAAAGAGGGGAAAAATTACTCGCAGAAATTATCCAAGGGGTGAAAGAGCAAATCAGTGGTGAAAGTGCCTTTACCCTTTACGATACCTATGGGTTTCCCTTAGAACTAACCCAAGAAATCGCTGAGGAATACAATCTGACTGTGGATGTGGTCGGATTCAATGCCGAAATGGCAAAGCAGCGAACCCGGGCTAAGGAAGCACACGAAACCATCGATTTAACAGTGCAAGGTTCCCTCGACCAACTAGCAGAACACATCCAAGCTACGGAGTTCATTGGTTACACCCAACCTGCATCCACAGGGCGTGTTGAGGCGTTGTTAATTGGGGGTATATCCCAGGAGGGAGCAGAGACAGGGACAGAGGTCCAAATTGTCTTAGATCAGACCCCATTCTATGCCGAATCTGGGGGACAAATTGGCGATCGCGGTTATATCTCCGGCGATGGGATCTTGGTACGGGTGGAAGATGTGAAAAAAGAATCGGATTTCTTTGTCCACTTTGGGCGAATCGAACGGGGGACATTGAGGGTAGGTGATAGCGTCACGTCCCAAATTGATCGGGCCTGTCGGCGTCGGGTCCAAGCTAACCACACAGCAACCCACCTCCTACAGGCGGCACTGAAAAAAATTGTTGATGGGGGCATATCCCAAGCCGGTTCCCTGGTTTCTTTTGATCGATTGCGCTTCGATTTCAACTGTCCCCGGTCCTTGACCCCAGAAGAAGTGCAACAAGTGGAGGAACAGGTAAATACTTGGATTAATGAGGCCCATCCAGCCCAGGTAGAAGTCCTACCCCTGACCGAAGCGAAAGCAAGGGGAGCTGTGGCTATGTTTGGGGAGAAGTACGGTGAACAGGTGCGGGTGATCGACTTTCCCAGCGTCTCTATGGAACTATGCGGCGGTACCCACGTCAGCAATACAGCGGAAATTGGTGTATTTAAGATTATTTCTGAGGCGAGTGTAGCATCTGGGGTACGAAGAATTGAGGCGGTTTCTGGGGCAGCAATACTAGATTATCTGAATGTGCGGGATAGGGTTGTCAAGGATTTGAGCGATCGCTTTAAGGTAAAACCGGAGGAACTCCCCGATAGAATCACTAGTCTGCAAACGGAATTAAGAAATAATCAAAAACAATTAGAAGTTCTCAAATCCCAGTTAGCTATTGCCAAATCCGATAGCCTGTTAGCAACAATTGAATCTATTGGTGATTATCAAATTCTCGTTGCCCAAATGGAAGATATTGACCCAGAGTCTTTGAAAACAGTGGCGGAAAGGTTGCTACAAAAAATTGGCAATGGGGCAGTGGTTTTAGGTTCTGTGCCTGAAGTTGATAAGGTCAGTATTGTGGCAGCCTTTAGTAATGAGGTCAATAAGCAGGGACTGCAAGCTGGGAAATTTGTGGGGACAATTGCCAAAATTTGTGGTGGTGGTGGTGGTGGTAGACCAAATTTAGCCCAAGCTGGGGGTAGGGATGCCAGTAAATTACCCGAGGCTTTGGCAACGGCGAAAACTGAATTGCGATCGGCTTTGGGTTAGGTGGATTCAGGCTGCTCAAACTCTTGTAAGTAATCGGACAAAATTAATTACACAAAGATCTGGACTGAAACCCTTGACTAGTAAAGCATTAGTCAATAACTAATATGTAATTAATTCTGTTCAGGTACTTACCCTTATCAATTCAGAAACATCGCTCAGCAGAGTCCTGGAACGAGGCAATCTCGTTCCTCCAAGCTGGATTAATGAAGTGAATTAAGGTACTAACTTAAGGCGGGACAGCTTATACAGTAAGGGTTTTCTCCACCCATAGAGCCTATAAAATCACGGTTACAGACGTTCTCGACTGGCAATAACTGTCCTAAAATTTCCTGCCTTACACTGCCACCCGTGAATTATTCCAATTAAATAGCGTTGGCGTAGCCTCCGTCTCGGCATCGCTCAAAAATTATCAAAAATCAGGTAAAAATGCTCGAAACCTGAATTTCATATTTGGTATTTCCTGTCAATGCGTAAGTCCTACAAACTTAAGTGTAATCACAGATTCTAAGCTTTTTGCTATGCTTATAAGACTATTCACAGTGCATTAAGAAAACATCTTGACTAAAAATGTATGAGCATTAATGCTTTTATTGATGATGGGTATACCCCTGGTAAAGAGTTCTGCGAAAAATTCCTGTCTAGTAATGAGTTTACTTTGACAACACTCCAGCTTATTTTATCAGGTACAAGTCAACTTAAAAAGCCTGACGCTGTAAGGCGTATAAGCGATGGACTGGAAAGTCTACGACTTACCCCAGAAGACGTATTACTTGCATATGTGAAACAGCAAAGAACATGGTTGAGCCTAAAGCTTGGTAAGTATGATATTACACCTAACACAAGAGCTTCTGCATCCCTGTTAAAGGAATTTGGTGAAGATAGTTGGTATGGACCAATTCAGGAACCGAATCAACCCAGTAAGAAATGGTATATCCGAACTCACAAAATTCCTCATTATGTCATTCGGCGAACTAAAACTACTAGCACATTGGATCAACTTAATATTCGCTGGTCTGTTATTGCTGAAGTAGGTCAGGACTATGTAGCTTTATCGTGGAATGGATTTTCTTATAGTCCACAAACAACAGAAGAACAAAATACACAATTTCCTTTTTGGAAGTATATTCCTGATTTTTTTGAGGAATTGGCTATTGAGTGTCAAGCTCAATGGGAACATCCTAATCTCCATAAGCTTGTTCTAGATGATATGTGGGATAAATATTTAAACACTACTTCCTATAAATGGCGGCACTTACGCATTAGAGCAGAAGCATCAGGACTTGCTATCAATGCCCATAGTGCTGGAGTTGAAGAAATTGATGCTAGAGGATTACAAGCTCTATCACAAGAATTATCCCGCACTGTTTTAGAGACACTTGGGCTAGCAAATGATTCAGAAAAGATAATAAATACAGAAAATGTGATTTTGTTAACCCTGATAAAAAAATGGGGGACAAAGTCTTATGAATTTCAACTAGATAGGAAATTAACCCTAGGTGAAATAGAGACAGAAAAGCCAAAAAAAGATAATTTAAAGTGTATCTTCAAAGCACACTGTTATTTTGGACTAAAGCCCTATTCTAAAACCCAAGATTCTCTTCAGCACCTAAGGTGCTTTTTAGGGTACTATGGTGGTAGTACTGCTGTTCTTGAATTTCTGCTAACAGAGCTTGGACGCCAAGGCTAAGGTCATGACTAGCTTCATCCACAAGAATCATTTAGATTTCTTATCTAATGCTCAGAACGAAAAACTGAACAAATATTTTATGACGGCATCGACCAGAGCAATGCCGCACCAACTTGCTGTGCAATTAGGTATAGATTACTCCACCGCGCTTGCTATCCTAGCAGACCTTGAAGCAAAAGGTGTCTGTGAAATGAAGCTTCTCATATATCATAACTGCGCTCCGGAAGTACCTATGGGTGCTGTACCCTATGGTACAGGGTGGCCTAGTTTGCCTTGGACCTGTCCAAATTGTGAAAGTATCGTAGAAAGCTATGATGAACTATCATTTGATCTCATGGCCATATCTAAGCAATCAATTGAATTTGTTTAATTAAATCATGCCAAGTCAAGATGAGCTTGTGGAGTTGATCATTAAGAGCACAGATTTACTAAAATCAGGCAATCCTGCATTAAATAAGTTAGCTACTTATTTTTATAAAGCAGATAATAGACTTACTGAATATTTAGATAAATTAAACATATTTATACAATCAAATAAACTATCAAACAAACAAGCAACAGAAGCTGGTAAGTTGCTAGAACAAATTGTGTATTTAGTGTTTAATGGACTAAGAGGTATTCAAAGTATTAAAAGTTTTCAGTCAGCAGGACCTCAATACGATTTATTGATAAGTGGTGACGATACTGAATGGAAGACAGTTTGTCAAACTTTATATCTTGATTGGGATAATAGAGGTATTATTATTGAAGCAAAAGCAACAAAATCACCTTTACCAGATAAGCAATTTGCTCGACTGTGTAGTATTATGGAACATAATTTAAAGGGTGCAGGTTTAGGTATTTTCATCACACTTAATGGCGCAACTGGGTTTCCACAAAGTGGTGATTCACGACAAAGGAAAGTAAGTGATTGTAGGCTTCGACAAATAATTTTCCATGCCAAGACTAATAAGATGATAGTAGTCCTGGACAAACAGGATATATTTGAGTTGACAAATAATGGAAATCTGATTCTAATCCTAATTAGGAAAATCAGAGATTTATTTGACCTAAGTGGACTACCTACTACTCCTGCTGAACAGCTTCAGGAGATAGATTTACCTACTCACTTAGAAGTGTTACAGATGGAAAAAAAGAATCGGATTTCTTTGTCCACTTTGGGCGAATCGAACGGGGGACATTGAGGGTAGGTGATAGCGTCACGTCCCAAATTGATCGGGCCTGTCGGCGTCGGGTCCAAGCTAACCACACAGCAACCCACCTCCTACAGGCGGCACTGAAAAAAATTGTTGATGGGGGCATATCCCAAGCCGGTTCCCTGGTTTCTTTTGATCGATTGCGCTTCGATTTCAACTGTCCCCGGTCCTTGACCCCAGAAGAAGTGCAACAAGTGGAGGAACAGGTAAATACTTGGATTAATGAGGCCCATCCAGCCCAGGTAGAAGTCCTACCCCTGACCGAAGCGAAAGCAAGGGGAGCTGTGGCTATGTTTGGGGAGAAGTACGGTGAACAGGTGCGGGTGATCGACTTTCCCAGCGTCTCTATGGAACTATGCGGCGGTACCCACGTCAGCAATACAGCGGAAATTGGTGTATTTAAGATTATTTCTGAGGCGAGTGTAGCATCTGGGGTACGAAGAATTGAGGCGGTTTCTGGGGCAGCAATACTAGATTATCTGAATGTGCGGGATAGGGTTGTCAAGGATTTGAGCGATCGCTTTAAGGTAAAACCGGAGGAACTCCCCGATAGAATCACTAGTCTGCAAACGGAATTAAGAAATAATCAAAAACAATTAGAAGTTCTCAAATCCCAGTTAGCTATTGCCAAATCCGATAGCCTGTTAGCAACAATTGAATCTATTGGTGATTATCAAATTCTCGTTGCCCAAATGGAAGATATTGACCCAGAGTCTTTGAAAACAGTGGCGGAAAGGTTGCTACAAAAAATTGGCAATGGGGCAGTGGTTTTAGGTTCTGTGCCTGAAGTTGATAAGGTCAGTATTGTGGCAGCCTTTAGTAATGAGGTCAATAAGCAGGGACTGCAAGCTGGGAAATTTGTGGGGACAATTGCCAAAATTTGTGGTGGTGGTGGTGGTGGTAGACCAAATTTAGCCCAAGCTGGGGGTAGGGATGCCAGTAAATTACCCGAGGCTTTGGCAACGGCGAAAACTGAATTGCGATCGGCTTTGGGTTAGGTGGATTCAGGCAAAACCGAGGAATTTTAGATTTTAGATTTTAGATTTTGGATTGGGGATGAGTTAGTTAGACGTAGGGGTTAGGTGTTTTTTAGAGTTCCTCCTAATCCAAAATTGACTGAACTTGTAACAATAAAAACAAAAGCTGTAACGTCAGATACTGACTCTCATTGAGATGGGCACGCAGGGTTTTTTGGTAAGATGGAGGAAATACATTTAACATATCTGTTAAACAGGAGCCACAAAAATGCTCCTTATTTTTTGTCCTCATCATTGTCTCAAACTTTTGTCCCGTATAGCTTAGAGTTGCCTTGTCACCCTCTAAGGCCCCAGGCTTGAGGGGGTGACAAGGTTGCCTCCCACCGCAGTTTCTGCATCGCTCTATAGTGATGCAGAAACTGCGGCTACGCCAACGCATTGGGCGGTATTTTGGAAAATGGGTTGTTTGGGGCAATAATTGTCGTTTGGATATAAAGCTTGTATCCCTTCTACAGTCAGGGTTTCTAGACTTAGGGTAATTTCATTCACGGGTATTGGATTTAGTCCCCCCGTTCCCCGGTATACAGACAACTTGCTCCATTTGTTTGGATGGCAACAGTTTTCAGACGATGGCGTGTTCCCATCTCCCATTGCCCACAACTAATACTTTCACCGTGTATTTCTATTACTCTTAGTAACATTGTCATTATTTAAACAAACTTCCAGGCCTAAAGCGACAGCACCCCACAATGGGGCATCGTCCCCCAGTACTGCGGACACAACTTCAAAATTCACTTCTGGCAGTGCTGTTTCCCACGCCACCTTTCGCACTACTGACCAAAAACCCTCACCGGCTTTTGTCACCCCACCACCTAAGACAAAACGCTGGGGGTTCATCAAGTTGGCTATGTTACCAATACTGACACCTATAGCCCAAGCTGCTTTGTGCAGGACTCCCTGGGCTATGTCATCTCCCTCGGCAGCAGCCTGACTAACTAGTTGCCCGGTCAGCAGGTCTAGGTTATCCCTAACTAAACTCCTAAGTATTTTTCCCCTTCTGTCTCCCTCACGGTTGAGGAGTTCTTTGGTCAAAATTTCCCTGGCATTCTGGGCTATGTAAGGTCCTGATGCTAATCTTTCTACACATCCTCGTTTACCACACAAGCACACTGGTCCGTATGGGTCTACAACTGTATGGCCAATTTCACCAGCCATGCCAGATGCACCTTGCCAAGGTTTACCGTTGAGTATCCAACCCCCACCCACCCCAGTACTAATGGTGATATAAAATAGACTATCGTACCCCTGACCTGCACCAAAGCGATGTTCTCCTAATGCTGCGACATTAGCATCATTGTCTATACTAACGGGAGCATCAAACTCCTCTTCGAGTAAAGCTTTAAGCGGGATGTTTTCCCACCCAGGGACATGATGGGATAGTCGCACCATCCCCGTATCTGAGTCTACCGGTCCCCCAAAGCTAACGCCAATTGCTGCGGGTTTTGCACCTTTGAGTAAGGAGTCAATTAGCGATCGCATAATCTCCAGGTCACTCAGAACATCTGCATTTACAGGGGAGAGGCGCCTTTCATAACGTAGCCACTCCCGATCACCGGCATTTACTGTCGCTGCCGCTAATTTAGTGCCGCCAAAATCTAGTGCTAATATTAATGTCATAATTGTTTACAAACTACTGGCTACCCATGACTACATCAATAAATTTTTGTAGTCGTTCATAATGTGAGCCTTTCCAATAGATCCGAGCGCAGTTTTGGCAGCGATGAAATTCATGAGTTTGCAACTTAACACTCTCTGGCAATTCGTGAATAATAGATTCTTTCAGTACAATTTCCAATAAGCCATTACAACGGAAACATCTTTGAAAAGGTGACACCTTGGTAAATAAATCAAAGTGTCGCAGGACTTCCACTATTTGGGTTTGGGGTTGAGTGCTTCTTACATAATAACCATATATGACCAAATTTCGCATCAAAAGACCTTTATCACGAGTTAAGAGGATTCTAGCTTGGCTAGAAGATATTTCCGCTAATTCTTGGTCTTCGTAATCATTACGATATAAGGTATCAAAACCTAAGTCGGGTAGCATTGGGATGTCACCACCCCGCAGCCCCCTAAGAATCGGACTTGACTGTTACCAATCATCCGGCTCAAGCCTTGGATTCCATTGTGGTTTTAGCTTTCTTTCCCCCATGTAAGTTCTTGTAAGGGACTTCCAGAAATTAAATTATCCCAATTTATGGACTCAACACGACTGTTACTCCCTCTGCTCCCCTGGGAATTCGATATTTTTTTAGTTGGAAGTCCCTAACAAGATTTGTGGATATGTGCTAAATTCCTTAGCTCATATGTTCCACCCTCCTTCACGGGAACTATGTGGTGTACTTCCGTTGCTTCTCTCATATCTTGCACCTGAAAATAGTGATGTCAATTCCATGACTAAGTGCTAAAGGTCGAAGTCGTTCAATGTCGAGTAATAATAAAGACAGGATTAAATGAGGCAGAAAAGTAGAGAGTGCGAGAAAAGCAGCTTTGCCCCAGTCTAAAGAATCAGGTAAACAAGATAAAAGATATGCCCAATATGCTAATAAATAGGCAGTTAATCAATTTTGGGTTTTGGATTTTAGATTGACCCCATACCTTCATGTTGTAGTCGTTCACAGGGGGAATTAGGGACTCAAATCCAGAAAACTAATCTGTAAAGCAGTTACAGGAATCAAACCCACAAGTCCCTCTCTGAGGAGTATAGGTAAATAACCTGGTAGACAGAGCAGAACTCAGCAATATTTATGACTTAATCAGCAGCAGGGACTTGGGGGAGTAAGGATGGAGAAGGTTGACGCTCACGGGTAGCTTTGACAGATGAAGCCAGAAACTCCAACACATTCCGATGCTGAGATTTGAGTGTCGTCACAACAGTCAACATTCTGGAGACAAAAGTACTACCGTCTTGGGTTTGAGAACCAAAACTGGTCCGTCGCCAAATTACAGCCGGACGGATAGCACGTTCTGCGGCATTATTTGTGGGTTCCACACCTTCAACCGAGACAAACAACCACAGTGCCGGTTCAACGTTTAAAAGCATCCGACAAGTCCAACAATTTTAGATTTTGGATTTTGGATTTTGGATTAGATTCTTTCAATCTAAAATCTAAAATCTAAAATCCAAAATTGGCAGTTCCATCCCGCACCTGATACCAAAGCACGAATAACTTTTTCTGTTCTTCCAGGAGATCTGTACCGATTTGTTGGCACACTCCCTTGCGCTCGGATATTTTGATAAATTCTCGTTTCAAGTGTGCCCAACACAACTGTCTTTGCCCTAGCCTTACCCAGTTGTATGATGCATAACGATCTGAGGTCAATCAATTTTGGATTTTGGATTTTGGATTTTAGATTTTAGATTGAAGAAGTTTAATCCAAAATCTAAAATCTAAAATCTAAAATTGTTGCACCTACTACTGCCGCATTCTGGATGTATGTTTTAGCTTCTTCTACTGCC